>ENA-UAPA01000242-UAPA01000242.1-human-gut-metagenome-genome-assembly--contig:-NODE-242-length-26548-cov-5.158683_pt1 | contig 26548 bp, 23 predicted proteins | sample MGYA00243476_ERZ654569 | MGnify/ENA primary metagenome ERZ654569 (study PRJEB26926, sample SAMN06164726) | human gut metagenome | biome: ENVO:00009003; feature: ENVO:2100002; material: ENVO:00002003... | reverse complement strand
TGTTAACCTTAACAGCGTCTTCAACGCCTGCCAGTCGGCCAAGCTCTGCCTCAACTACAACGCCTCTTTCGTGTGCATATTCAACAACACGACGAGTCATTTCGATATTTTCTTCGAAAGGATGCTTGCTGCCATCAATCATAACGGAGGTGAAGCCGCCGTCGATGCAAGCTTTGCAGATGTCAAAATCTTCGCCATGGTCCAGATGCAGGCAGATAGGCAGACCTGTGTCTTCGATTGCTGCTTCAACCAGCTTCATCAGGTAGATGTGGTTGGCGTATTTGCGGGCGCCGGCACTTACCTGCAGAATCAGCGGGGATTTTTCCTGTTGAGCTGCAGCAACGATACCTTGGATGATTTCCATGTTGTTGACGTTGAAGGCACCAACAGCATAGTGGCCTTCGTAAGCTTTTTTGAACATTTCAGTAGATGTAACTAAGGGCATTTGTCTATTCCTCCTTATTCAGGGTAGTCTTACAGCTACTCTGTCTTTACATTAGTATACACTAATTATATCATGGTCTGCTTATTTAGTACAGAAGTTTCAGTAAATCATTTGGTAAAGAACGGGTAATTTCTAAAAACACATCGCTGACCGGATGCTTGAAGGCCAGGCGGTAGGCATGCAGCGCATGGCGCGCCTGGGGACCGGGCGTGCCGTAAAGATTGTCATTGACTAACGGGTGGCCGATAGAAGCAAGGTGGACACGTATCTGGTGCGTGCGTCCGGTGAAAAGACGGACCTTGAGCAGCGTATGATTGCTGTAAGACGCCAAAACCTCATAGGCTGTTTTGGCGTATTTGCCGCGCGTGTAGTCAACGCAGCGTTCAATGATACTGCCTTCCTTGCGGGCGATGGGCGCTTCGATAATACCTTCGCTGGTTTCAAAGCGGCCGCAGGCCAGCGCCAGATATTCCTTTTCAACCTGCTGCTGACTAAGCCAGTGCTGTACAATAGGCTCCTTGGCAAAAATAACGAGGCCGGAGGTGTTGCGGTCCAGACGCGACACGGGATGTATACCGGCATTAATGCCGTTGGCTTCATAATATGCCTTTACATAATCGTAGAGCGTAGTGCCACGCTCGCTGACGGTGGGGTGTACCAGCATGCCTGCAGGCTTATCGATAATCAGCAGAAAATCGTCCTCGTAGGCCAGCATGGATGGCGACAGGATAGCAGCCATCAGTGCAGCTGTTTTTTATCCGGCTGCTCGTCGACTACCTCGATGTTATCGAGCTGAGCCTTCAGCTGGCTGCGGATGTTGGCCAGATATTCCTTGTACAGCTCCTTTTGTTCTGCTAACTCCTCCGTGGTAAGACCGGAAGTTTTCTTCTTTTTGGCTAATGCATTTATGCGGTTAATCATTGCATTGATTTCCATAATATTTTTACTCCTTTGTTATAACAAGCTTATTCATTTAATTATACTATTATGTGCGCTTCTTAGCAACTTTCATTGACTACACTTCTGATTTGTGCTATTATGAGGGCGATGTTATTAAGCTTTTTTTATCAGAGAGTTATATATATTGCCAAAGCTTGGGGCTTGGGCAATGTAAGTTGAGTATGAGGTGATTAACATGTTCTTGAAAAAAATTGCTTGTGGTCTATTATGTGCGGCTATGCTGGTTGCTGCCGGTTGCGGCGGTGTAGGAACGCAGACTGGCGGTGACAAGGCTTATCTGCAGCTTACCGATGCTGCTGGCAGACAGGTTTCGCTTGCCAAAAAGCCTGAAAGAGTGGTAAGCCTCAGCCCTTCATATTTGAGTATGATTGAGGCTGTCGGCGGCACCGTAGTCGGTCGCGCCAGCTCCAAGGTAGGCAAGATTCCCGAATCTATGAAGTCTGTGCCGGAGGTAGGCATGGTCTACAATATTAATATGGAAGCGCTTGTGGGCCTGAAGCCTGATCTGGTTCTGGCCAGCAAAAATCAGCATGATAAATTTATTCCCATGCTGAAATCCAACAAAATCAACGTAGTGGAGTTTGATACCCAAACCTTTAATGATGTAAAGGGTACCATTAAAACCTTGGGCGATATTTATGGTACGCAGGATAAGGCCCAAAAGGAAAATGAGCTGTTGGATAAACAGGTTGCCGCCGTTACCAGTAAGCTTCCTAAGGAAAAGAAACGCATCGTTATTATGCATGCAACAGCCAGCGCCGTTACGGTAGAAGGCTCGCACAGCATTGCCGGCTGTGTAAGCGATATCCTGGGCTTTGAAAACGTTGCTGCTGCAGCGCTCAAGGGAAAATCCAATAAAACTCCTTACAGCATGGAAACACTGGTTGAGCAGAACCCGGAAATTATCTTCATTACCTCTATGGGCAAGCCTGAGGAAATTGAAAATCGTCTGCGCACCGACTTTAAAAATAACCCCGCATGGAACAGTCTGCCGGCTGTAAAAGCAGGCAGAGTATATGTGCTGCCGGAAAAACTGTTTTTGATTAATCCCGGCCTGCGCTATCCGGAGGCTGTAAAGTTTATGGCACAGCAGGTTTATCCGGAGGTCTTTACTAATGGAAAATAAGCAGTCTGCAGAGCAGACGGAGCATTTTGGTATCGGCCGTACTAAATGGCGTATTACTATTCTTGTGATATTTTTGTTCTTGGCACTATTGGGCAGCTTTTTGAGCTTAACAAAAGGCTCCAGCCTTATCAGCATCAAGGAGATTACCGATATTCTGCTTAATCCCGGTAATGATCCTCGCAGTCAGATTATCTGGAACATCCGTATGCCGCGTACCATCGTCGGTGCCTTGGTCGGCATTAACCTGTCACTTTCCGGTGCGATTCTGCAGGCGATTATGCGTAATCCGCTGGCAGACCCGCATATCATCGGCATCAGCTCCGGCGCAGGACTGGCAGGTGTTGTGATTATGATTTTGTTCCCGGCGATGGAATATCTGATTACGCCTGTTGCCTTCATCGGTGCGATGCTGGCTGCTGTCTGCATTTATATTCTGGCGTGGAAAAACGGCATTAAGCCGGTGCGTATTATTTTGGCCGGTGTTGCGGTATCTGCCTTTTTGGGTGCAGGTATCAGCGGCCTGATGATTTTTTACAGTGACAGAGTGCATGGTGCTTTAATGTGGATGGTAGGCGGTCTTGCCGCACGCAGCTGGCCGCATGTAAATATTATTCTGCCATATGCTGTTATCGGCCTGATTCTGGCGCTTGCCAGTGCCGCTTATCTGAACATCCTGCAGCTGGGCGATGAGATGGCGCGCGGTCTTGGTGTCAATGTTGAGGTAACGCGCATTATCCTTACGGCTATTGCAGCTTTGCTCGCAGCCAGCGCTGTCAGCGTTGTCGGTCTGCTGGGCTTTGTAGGCCTTGTGGTGCCGCATGCGGCGCGACTGCTGATAGGCAGCGACTACCGCTTTCTGCTGCCTGCTTCCGCACTTTTGGGCATTGCCATTGTTACGCTCAGTGATACCTTTGCGCGTGTAATTTTTGCGCCGATTGAACTGCCTGTTGGTATTATTATGGCCTTTTTGGGCGCGCCCTTCTTCTTATTCCTGTTAAGGAGGGAAATCTGATGACACAAAATAATTCAGCGCCCTTTAAAGCTGTTTTAGAGGCAACGCATATTGATATAGCAATTAACAAAAAAACAATTATCCATGATTTGTCGCTGGCGATACCCGAGGGCAAGATTACCGCTATCATCGGCCCCAACGGCTGCGGCAAAAGTACAACACTGAAGGCGATTGCCCGCATTCTGCCGTGCGCCAAGGGCAGCATCAGCTTCCTGGGCAAGGATATCCATAGCCTGTCGCACCGCGAATTTGCCCGCTGTCTGGCAATTTTGACGCAGTCACCGGTTGCGCCTACGGATTTGACGGTGCAGGATTTGGTTGAAATGGGACGCTTCCCGCATCGCAGCTTTTTAGGGCGTGGGGATAAGGACGATGCGCAGCACGTTGCCTGGGCCTTGGAGCAGACCAATATGACGTCGATGAGCCACCGTCTTCTGCATACGCTGAGCGGCGGCGAGCGTCAGCGCGCCTGGATAGCAATGGCGCTGGCGCAAAGACCGCAGGTACTGCTGCTTGACGAGCCTACGACCTATCTTGATATCTGTCACCAGCTGGAGGTTATGCAGCTGCTTGATAAGCTCAACAAGGAGCTGGGGCTGACGGTGGTTATGGTTATCCATGATTTGAACCATGCCATTCAGTACGCTGATTATGTTGCCGTTATTAAGGCAGGACGCATGGTAGTCAGTGGTGAGCCTAAGGAAATTGTTACGTCCAAGCTGCTGGCGGATGTGTTCCGCGTGCAGGCGGATGAGTTTGCGTGTAGTAATGGGCTGCCCGCCCTCGTTCCTATTACAGTCTGTCGCTAAACCATTGTCAGCGTCATGGCGGCTCCTGACGCAAAGACCCATGTTGTCGCAAGCGTAGTGAAGCGAGAACATGTTGGTCGTGCTAATACCCGAAGGGTGAGGAGTACGAATAAACTAATAAAAAAATTTAAACTCCCGAAAGTATACATGCTTGCGGGAGTTTATTATTTCTGCAGTACAGCTGTGGAAAAATTTTATAACTCTATTGCCAAAAAAGCTGATTAATGATATACTAATCATGCTATAAATAGTAGATGTTACTATTACACAGTCTTCGTTAGATAAAGGAAGCAAGAAAATAAAAACTTAATATGCTTTGAGCAGAAGGAAAACCAGTGTGAATCTGGTACTGTACCGCAACTGTAATGCGAGCCTGGCAGCGCATATCCTCACAAGATGCTGTCCCGGTGATGAGCTTAGTCAGAGTGCCTATGCCCAAAAGTTTTTTCCGCAAGCTTGCGATGTACAGGTGAAAGGAAGGATGGTAAAACCATCTTTAGTATTCCGGTAGTGCTGCTTGCGTGAGCTAAATTATGACTGCAGCGTGACCGCCGCAGTTTTTTTATGAAACAAGAATTCCAAGCTATTTGCCGGTAGCACAGTTAGAGCAAACGCTAAGAGCGTGCAGTATGTAGCAAAGAAGGGTGAGAAATGACGAAGCATCTTATTAACTATTGTCCGATTGATTGGTATGAAGATGAATTGAAGCGTAAGGGGATGACCTTAGCCGGTTTAGTGCAGCAGCTGGGTGTTGACGGTATTGAACAGTTTGTTTACAGAGAGCCGGGAGCTTTCCCTGATTACAAGGAGCTGACGATTGGCGCACATTTGAATTATTGGCCGTATTGGATGGATTTCTGGCTGCGAAAGGCTAAACGCTTGCAGCAGCAGTTTCGCAGTATCCACGAACGCCAGACATATTTTAAGACAGCTATGAGCTGTGATGAATGGCTGGCTGTAATCCGCCGTAATATCTGCGCTGCCATTTCGCAGAAGCCGGAATATCTGGTGTGGCATGTGGCGGAGGCCGATACCGAAACAATCTTTACCTTTGATTTCCGTTACGATGACCGCGAGGTGTTGGCTGCTTCGGCAGATGTTTTTAATGCTGTGGCAGATGAGATTCCTGCCAACGTTACGGTGCTGTTTGAAAATTTGTGGTGGCCAGGTCTGCGCCTGACGGATGCGCGCAAGGTGAAGTTTTTCTTTGAGCGCATTGAGCGCAAAAACGTCGGTATTATGCTGGATACCGGTCACCTGATGAATACCAATCCGCGTCTGCGCACGGAGGAGGAGGCAGCGGATTTTGTCTGCCGCACGGTGGACAAGCTCGGTCCTTATGCTGAGCTGATTAAGGGCGTGCATCTTTCAAGCTCGCTTTCCGGCAAGTATTTGCGCAGCTTTGAACGCAAGGTGCCGGCTGATTTGAATGCGGAAGCTATTTGGCGTCATATTGCGGCGATTGACCTGCATAAGCCTTTTACTACAACGGCAGCCAAGCAGATTCTGCAGTGCGTTCAGCCGCAGTATGTCAATCATGAGCTGGCATATGAAACTATCGAGGAAATGATTCCGTTGATGCAGCAGCAGCTTTCTGTTGCCAGATAAGCAGCGGCCTGAGTGCGTCAAGCTATAACGAAAATATCATAAAAAAATTAATCCCCTACATAAGCAAAGGCTTGTGCAGGGGATTTTCGTTACAATGTTTATTTTTCAAAGGTGCCTTTGACAAGCGCTTCGCCTGCTGCCACCATGATTTGGCCTTTGGCGATTACGGTATCTACGTCATAGCTGTCGCTGTAAATAATCAGATCGGCATCACTGTCGGCTTGCAGGCAGCCCTTTTGAGGATACAGACCGTTGGCCTGCGCCGGATTGCTGCTGACAACCTTTGCCACAACCTCTGTGGGAACACCTGCAAGCAGAGCATCCTTAACTTCCTCTTGGAAGGAATCCGGCGAAACGGCAAGCTGCTTTTGGCTGCCGTCGGGAAGTGTAACGCTCATGCAGCCGTTGGCATCCGAGCTCATGGTGACTTTGTCCATCGGCACGCCCTCTTCGTAAAGAATTTTGATGGCGTCACTGGGCTTGACGCAGGCGGGGAAGCCGTCCTGCTCCCTGATGCCGGAGGTGACATCTACATAACCGCCTAAGCGGGCAAACTCCTTGGCCTGCTCAAAAAGATGGAAGGCACGGTTGACGTGGGTGGGAATAAAATGACGGGCGGGGATTTCTGTTTCGCGTACAATTGCCAGCAGGATATCCATACCACGTTTGCCTACGCCCATGTGGAACTGCACAACGCCGGCCTTGCCGGAAAGCATACCGCCCAGGCGAGCCTGTGTAAGCACCTTTTCCAGCTCTTCGCGTGTAGGCTGCGAGCTTCTGTGGTCGGATAAGGCAACCTCGCCGATGCCAAGGCATTCGTTAATCAGGATGATGTCGCGGCGCACATCACCGGTCATGTTATGCAGGGGGATTTCGTAGGAGCCAGTGAGCATGTACGCGGTGATGCCTTCGTGCGTCAGGCCTCTGGCCTTCGCCAGCAGGCTTTCGTTGTGTCGGGAGGTGCCGTCTGTACCCAAAACGCCTACTACGGTAGTAATGCCAACCTTGGTCAGCTCGCTGAGGTTGATTTCCGGAGTACGGCTGTAGGGACCGGATTCGCCGCCGCCGCCGATGATGTGCACGTGCTGGTCAACATAACCGGGGACTACCTTGCGCTTTTGGGCGTCAAGAATTTGGCAGTCTAAGCCTTGCGGTGCTGCAAGCTGTTGGCCTATTTTGGCGATTTTGTCATTGATGATCAGGATGTCGACTATTCCGAGGGGGTGCGGAGCGTATACGTCCGCGTTTTTAATGAGTAAGCATTTCATGTGAGGATTCTCCGTTTCTGAAAAATTATTTATGCTTTAATTATACACTGAATTGTTGAAAATGGTATATGAGGAAAGGAAGTTTTAAGATAATCTAAAAAAACTTTAAAATCCCTTGACAGTCTAGCTGCTAGACAGTTTATTATAACATAGTGTGATGAAAATAGGAATTAATTCCAAATATAATACATTCTGCAAATAGCGGTAACGGAATTTAATTCTTGGTTTGAGTTTTATCAGAAGTTATAAGGAGTGATGTGTTTTGAAGAAAAGTATTACCAAAAGTTTATTGCTGACAACATTGTTGACAAGCTCTGTAGTGTGGGGTGGAGCACCAGCTTTTGCCGAAGAGAGTTTAAACGAATACTCAATTGATGAAATAGTTGTAACGGCAACAAGAACAGAAAAACGTGATGTTGATGTACCGGCAACGACAGAAATTATTACCAGTAAAAGATTAGAAGAAACCGGTGCAACCACATTGGAAAGTGCTATCAAGTATACCACTGGCGTTGTTTATAAATCTGAGCCTATAGGTGAGGGAAGCGGTGAGTTTTTAGTCCGCGGTAAGCGTCGTGGTACCTTGGTTATGGTTGATGGCGTGCCCATGAATTTCAGAAGCGGTTATTATGATTTGGACTCGCTTAGCATTGCCGATGTAGAAAAAGTTGAAATTGTTCGCGGTGGCGGTGCGGTGCTGTATGGCAGTGATACTAGCGGTGGCGTTATCAATATTATCACCAAAAAGAAACGCACTAATTCAATTTCTGCAGCTGTAGGCGATAACCGTGTGCAAAAGTATCAGACAAGCCTGCAGGCAGGTAAACTTGGCATTGGTGCCAGCTGGAATAAAAAAGGCAGTGTAGACCAGACATCTCTTGCTACGGACAGTAAGGGTGGGTATGCTCCGAATGGAAAATATTTTAAGTTCTATGGTGGCGAGAAAACAATTATTTCAACCAATTATGCCTTTGATGAACATTGGAAGATGACCTTTGATTATAGTAATCATGATTATAGCAAAGGTTACATGTCTGAAAAAACTAAGCTGCCGACAGATAGACGTTTTATTGAGAAAGAACATAATAGATTTACTTTAAACTATGATAATAATGGTTTGAAGGCTAATATTTTCTATCATAAGGGTAGCTCTGATTCCCGATATCATTATTGGAAGGGGACAAAATTGTACTCAAATTCCTATTTTTATGGTAATGATGATGTTATCAAGGGCATAGAGATAACGAAAGATATTGATCTTGATAGTAACAATAATCTGTTGGTTGGTGCTAAAGCCTATAATGAAAAATATAACTATTATGATTTTTATGATCCCAGCTATAAAGTTGCAACGCCTATAAATTATGCTTACGACAGAAATATTTACTCTGTATTTGCCAAATTGGATCATAAATTTGATAACAGACATGATGTGATTATCGGTGCTCGCGAAACATGGACGGGCAGTTCTCCGGACGGAACAAATTATAGTGAATTTACTCCGCAAATCCAATATTCCTACAAAATTACGGAGGATACAAGTGCTTACGCCAGCGTTGGTAAATCCTTTACTTTGCCTACTATGAATGATATGTATGGCCAAAGTAATATAATTCGAAATTCCGATATCAGACCTGAGGTTGGCATGCATTATGAAACAGGCTTAAAGCATATTTCAGGTGATCATTCCTGGAAATTAGCTCTGTTCAAGAGTAATGTAAAGGACTTTATTACCAATTCTGAAAATGCTCAAGGTGAAAATGTTGCTATCAATGAAGATACGAAAAATATGGGCGTTGAATTATCCTGTGAAATGAATAATGAAGAAGGCTTTAGCTATAACTGGGGTGTTTCTTTCAGTGACCCCAAGTACAAAACACCGAAAGAAGACAATGGCATCTGGAAACGTAATTATGGCAGATGGCTTCTTAATGGTGGCGTAAGCTACAGCGTGAGCAAATTTAATATTGCTTTGAATGCCAGCATGATGGCAGATCGTGTTCTGCAAAAATATCAGATTCCTGTTAAACCTTATTTATATACAAGCCTGCATGCTTCTTATAAACCGGTTAAAGAGCATGAATTTTATCTGAATATGGATAACCTTTTAAACAGAAATGATATTACTTCACACGTGTCCTCCCGCTATATAAGCCTTGGAAGGAACTTTGAGGTTGGTTACAGATTTACTTTTTAAGTTTGATAAATGGTGATTAATGTGCGTTGTTTAGTAATTGTTTTGTTAATGATGATATTTACCGGTTGTGGTATGCAGCCTCAATCAGATAATAAGCCAAATGATACTTATAGCGTTGTAGATGATTACGGCAATGTGTTGCGGTTTGATAGCAAGCCGAAAAAGATTTATGCCGGAACATTGAGTATAGAAGAGCTTTTAGTGGATTTAGTTGCTGCGGATCGTTTCGCTGCAATTTCTGAAGATGCTTTGGATGGTAATACATCGTTAATTAAGAAAAAAGCAGAGCATGTTAAAAAGGTTGTTCCCGCTTATATAGGTGTAGAAGCTATTTTAGCCATGCAACCGGACCTGGTTATTGTACAAGAAAACCATAATAAGGCCTTTATAGATGCTTTAAAGGATACCGGCTTAAAGGTTATGGTAACAAAGGTGCCGACGAATCTTGATATGGTGCAAAAGCGTATAGCTCTTATTGCTAGAGCTGTTGGCGAAGAAGAACGTGGCAAGCAAATTATAAACGATATGGATAAGAAACTTGCAGTTGTGCAAAGTAAAGTAGGAAAAATACCTGAAGAAAAGCGTAAAATTGCTATTGCCTATTCTTTGATGGGTGCTTTTGGCAGTAAAAATGGCTTGTTTCATGATATTTGCATACGTTCAGGTTTGCGCAACGGCGCTGCTATAGCCGGATTGAAGCGGGGAGAGCATCTGAGTAAAGAAAAAATTGTCAGCACTGATCCGGATTTGTTTATTTTCCCTAGGTACAGTGCCACGAAAAAAGGCGATGTAGATAAGCTGCGTGAGGATGTTTTAAATGACCAATCATTGCAGACGGTTAAGGCTGTAAAAAATAAGAGTTATTTTATTATTGCAGACAGATATCGCTACAGTGCTTCGCAGTATATGGCTGATGCTATTTTGTTCATGTCAGAACAGGCTTATCCGGAGCTTTACAGTGATGTGAATGTGGGCAAGTGATTTGATGGTATAAGAGTAAAAGGCGTTCTACCACGAAATGCGGTAGAATGCCTTTTAAATTTTTCTTTGCTTTAATTATACACTGAATTAATAAAAATAACACATGAGACAAGAAAGTTTTCGGGTTTTAATGGTATAATATAGACAATAAAAATGAATTGTCGTGCTATGATAGTGTGGAGAGATTGGAAGAGGGATGAAGTGTGATGAAAGAATACTCTGTGTTGACAAAACATATCAATCTTTTGGAAAATGATAATGCTGGTGAATGGAGTTGTGATAAGGAAAATGATGGTTCTCAGGAAAGACCGATGCACCTTCCTTTCGTCATTTATTCTATAACGGTTAAGAAGTTGGCAGATGATATCTATAAATTTGCCAAAGAAAGTGATGAGATAGTACCGAGTAAATATGCAGATATTCTTAATGCTAATGGCATAGAATGGGGTTATGATTCCATGATGAAAGCCGATGCTTCTGGATTAGATGCTCAATGCATATTGGCTTTGCTGATAGCTTCTCTTAGGGCAGAGCGCTTTTGTGATGGTGCGTTATTAGAATTTATCGAAAGTGGCGCTGTTATAAGATGGCTGAAACGTTTGCAGGAGCTTGATGAGGCATAAAAATATATCCTTCCTCCCCCAATTTCCCCCTCGCCCTACCCGAATTCGCGCATTCGGGTGGGGCGCTTTACTTATTTTCACGCTAAAATATAATTAGGAAAACAACTGCCCGTAACGCAGATGGCAGGAATTGGAGGGATGGATATGCAAAAGAAATTATTCTTAAGCGCAGCGCTTGGACTGGCAATATTTGCTAACACTGCCTTTGCCGAGGTTAATACAGATTATTTGGCCAACGAGCTCAGGTCTTATCCCGGATGGCCGCTGGAGGTATATTGCAACGCAACCGATGTTAATGTCAGAACACAGCCTAATACCGATTGTGATGTTATTACCATGCTGCAAAGGGGAGATAAATTTTATGTAAGCAGAGTTGTGGATGTAGTAAACAGTGAATACAAATGGCTTCTTGGAACTACTGAAAAGGGCCATGTTGGTTTTATGGCAAGCAAATATCTTGATACAACCCCGAGAGCTGCCAGCGCGGCAGGACGCTTTAATGCTGCCCTGGAAGCAGATTGGATTATGGATCCGGAAATTTTTGCTTCGAATACCTATTACTTGGGGCGTGTGGAAAAGAATACGGATGATACTATCTCCTATGCCGATAAAAAGATGCAGGTCGGACCGCGTCTGTTCTATATAGATTCAGCGAGAAACAAAGTAAATGAGGTGAAGGTTAATAAACTTCATGGCAGCATGGCAGGCTATGCTGTCGGCCAGCTGCTTAATACTGACAGCCAGATTCGTTTGGACGGTTACCTGAAAATGAACGGCTGGGAGGATGATTATATGGGCGGAGGCCGTTCTGATACGCATTATATGATCGGCTAGTTGAAATATACCTATAACGCAAGAAGGCAAAAATTCCTGCACAAGAGCTTTTATGTGAAATTGGATTCTAAAGATGTGATTTCGGAAATTATTTACTGCGAGCATGACGTTCATTAAGCAAAGTAAAGGACAAAGAAAATTTTGCTGAAACATCTTTTGACAGGAGGTGGCGTAATGAAGCGGAAGCTGTTTAAGAGCATGTGCCTGGCAATGCTTCTGGCGGCATTTGCCAGTTGCGGCACAGAAAAAAATTCCGTATTACCGCAGATGGATTTGCCTAAGGCTGAGGCCGCTGCCAAAGCAGCGTCGGCCTATGAGCAGGAATATGCAAAGGTTGTAGACAGCGTTTATGAATTTATCGCTGACGGTACGAGTGATAACCTGCCGGAGCAGGGAAGAACAGGCATCTGTGAGGTGCGGGATTTCGCCAAGCGGGAGGCGGCCCTGCAGCAGCTTGGCTACACGCTGCAGGATATCAGCGGCGACGGTGTTCCGGAGCTGCTTATCGGTTGGATTAGCCAAAAACGCGGCGCGGGGCATTACGGTAAGGAGATTTATGCGATTTACACCTTTGCGGACGACAGCGTAAAATACGTTGCGGAGGGCTGGAGCCGTAGCAGTCTGCAGCTTATGGCAAATGACAATCTGGTGACACGAGGCGGCACCGGCATTTCGCATCAGGTGCTTGCTGTTGAGCATTTGCAGCCTGACGGCAACCTAGGATGCTATGAGCTTTATTTTACCTGGCCAAAGGATGACGGCCTTGGCGTTTGCCGCAACATGAGCTGCAGGAGTGAGGCAGATGCTTCGCAGGAAACAGATATGACTGTGGAAGAGTTCAATGAAATGAGGTCTGAATACGCTAATAACAGTGTTGAGATTGAATTTTTACCGTTGAAGGACTTCAAAAAGCAGGGCTTTAAGGGTCTGATGAGGCAGTATCTTTCTGCAGGAAGGTGAATAAAAGGGCTGATGTGATGAGCCTGAAATATGATGGCAGTCGGAATTTAACTGGCTGCCGTTTTTTTTTGAGGTGAAATAAGGCGAAATTTATAGTATAATATACATAACTGTGACTGATATACGCTTATACCGGCTTTATATCAAATATTTTTATGAGGTGATTTAATAATGAGTAATGAATTAACCGGACGTAATGTAGGAAAAACCTGTCGCGTACACTATAAAGGTACCTTTAATGACGGCAAGCAATTTGATTCTTCCTATGATCGTGGCGAGCCGTTGGAATTTGTTTGCGGCGCAGGCCAGATGATTAAAGGCTTTGATGCAGCTGTTGCAGACCTGGAGGTTGGCGCTGAGGTTGACATCCATCTGCTGCCGGCAGAAGCATACGGTGAGGCTGATCCGAAGGCTATCTTCACCATGCCGATTGCCCAGCTGCCTGGTTCTGAAAACCTGACCGTTGGCCAGAGAGTTTACCTGCAGAACCAATTCGGTCAGCCTGTTCCTGTACTGGTAACCGAAAAGGACGATACTAACATTACCTTTGACGCTAACCATGAAATGGCCGGCAAGGAACTGAACTTCCATATTGAGCTGGTAGAGGTAAAATAAAGTATTGCTACCATATGGCAAACTGCAATTTGCTTTGGCAATAGATTTTGCAGTGCTGATATGGTACAATAGCATACGTGCATTTTTGCAACTGATATTTAGGAGTGTTTATGGTGGATTATAGAATTGTGGTGCCTAGCGGAATCGTTTTTGATTTCAATAATATGCTGGGAGCAGGCAGACTGCAGCCGCAGGAAGTGGAGCAGGCACTGCAGCAGCAGGGAGCCGTAGCCGAGAAGGCTGTGTGTGAGCTGCGCCGCAGCGGCTTTGCCAAGAAGCATTTATCTAAGGACGGCACGCCTGAGCATGTTTATTTTCCACGCATGCCGTATATTGCTGACGGCAACCCCAATACGGAGCAGTCGATTATCAAGCTGATGCGCTACAGCAAGCATCTGCGCAGTAAGGATGTCGTAATCTTTTTGGGCGTTGGCGGCTCCTACTTGGGCAACAAGGTGCTGTTTGATGCCTTTGGCGGTTATCACTGGAATACCAGCGCAACCTTGCGTCAGGGGCAGCCCTGCATTTATTTTTCCGGCAATAATCTTGATCCGGTGGACTGCAATTCACTGCTGTTCAAGATGCGCCGTATGGCTGGAGTAAGTGCGCAGGAAGGCAAGAAGCTAAAGATTATGCTGGTGCCGATTTCTAAATCCGGTACTACGCTGGAAACAATTTCTGCCTTTACGTATTTCTATGCTAATCTGTCTCAAAACGCAGACATCGACCTTGATTGTACGGTGGTTACCGATTTGCAGGCACCGATTGAATCTGCGCCGCTGCTGCAGCTGGCGGAAAAATTCGGCTGGGAGCGTTTTGATATCAAGGAAGGCATCGGCGGACGCTTCAGCATCATGACGGACCCGGGCCTAGTGACGATGGCTGCCTTGGGCGGAGATATCGAAGAATTTTTGCGTGGTGCGCGTGATATGGACATCTATTGCCGGCAGGCAGAGCTTGCGGAGAATCCTGCGCTGCTCAACGCTTTACTGAAATTTATGGCCTATGAGCGCGGACGTGATATAGAAGTGTTCATGCCGTACAGCATGCGCCTGAAATCCTTGAGCGAATGGTACGTGCAGCTGCTGGCGGAATCGTTGGGCAAGCGCTGCAACCGTGAGGGTGAGGTTGTTTACTACGGTAGAACGCCGATTGTTGCTGTTGGCACGACGGATATGCATGCGCAGACGCAGCAGCATCAGGACGGCCGTCTGAACAAGGTGGTACAGTTCCTGGAGGTTGCCAACCCTGAGGAGGAGGCAATTTTGCACAATCCCTTTGCGGATGTATCGTTCTTTGATAAGTACGAGGGCATGGATATGGCGAAGGCTCTTAAAGCGGCGCTGAATGCCAATGAAGCGGCGCTGACGGGTGATAACCGTTACAATGCGCGCTTTACGCTGCCGAAGCTGAATGAATATTATCTTGGTCAGCTGATGTATTTTTTGATGCTGACGATTGCCTACGAGGGCGAGCTGGCGGATGTGGATGCATTTGACCAGCCTGGCGTTGAGGTTTATAAGAAATTAATGAAGGCTCAGCTGTAAAATTTAAGATGGCAAAAAAGCAGACGTTGTGTGCTGAAAAAGCACGCAACGTCTTTTTGCTATGTATTAAATTCAGCGTTTACCTGTAAACAGCAGCTTTGCCATACTGCATTTTTCAAATGCTTTCGTCAGCAGGATGCTGAGGGCCAGAGAGCCAAGCACCAGCAGCACGTAGGACAGTGCTACCTTTTTGACGGTCATGATGATGCCGAAATGGTTGTAGGCGCTGCTGAGCCAGTCCAGGAGCAGCGGATGCACAAAGTAGATGAGCATGGAGTAGGCGGCAAGGATGCTGATGGCTTTATAGAAAGGCTTCGCGAGGGAACCTTCGCTTTGCGCCTTGCGCTCCAGCCAATCAAGTGCCAGGCAGAAGAAGAGCAGCGAGCCTACGGTGTAGCAGAGTCCCTGCGGGCTGAGCTGGTGATAGGTGTTGGCCAGATCAATCAGCGTGTAGCCTTTGACCGTAACTGCTTCGTAACAGCTTTGCACGTCCCAGGCCATGCTTGCAGCAAAAATCATGCATACCATGGCGCTGTATCTGCGCAGGAGGGCGATGAATTTTTCCCAATAGCAGGCTGCCAAGCCGCCACTTATAAAAATAAGTAAATAATGCAAGGGAAGATAGTTGAGGCGATAATCAAAGAAATTTTTAGCTATGACGCTCCAACCCGCTGTATTCAGGCCAGGATGCGTTGTCCACCAGTTAAATGCAAGCTGGAATATGAATAAAAGCACTAGCATAAATGGTATGCTTTTGTGTATAATTATACGCAGAAGTTGGCGCCAGAGCGGATAGCTTGCATAAAACCACAGCAGGATGACCATAAAATACAAATGGTAGCAGCCCAGGCCGAAGAATAACACATAGGCCACATGCAGCGGATTCCAGCTGACGAAGCCCGGTGGCAGAATCAGCCAGAAGTAAAGCATGTAAAAAAGCGACCAGCTGAGATAGGGCAGGCCTGCTCCCCGCAGACGCTTCTTCATAAAGTCGATATAGTTCAGCCGGCTGCCGCTTAATAGGCCTTTATCCGTACAGGCCAGGCCGTAGCCGGAGATAAAGAAAAAGGAGGGGACACTGTAACGGCTTAAAATCTCCAGTAATAAGTAAAGAGTAAAGTTGTTGGGGGCAAGTGCCAGGCTGCCGATATGAATACCGATGACGCCAAGCATGCAGATGCCACGCAGATTATCTATAATGGTGTTTCGCATAAGTACCTCGCTAATTTTTAATCTTCTTTATTATACTATAAGTAAAAAAATCCTGCCAAGATTTTACCTCGAAGTATTTGACGTATTCTTCATTAAGGTGTAAAATATATACAATCAATTTGCACCTTTAAATTGGTCCTGTGAGACTGCAAGGTATAAGTTATTATGAAACCTAAGGCCTTTTTGCACCATCATGGGACGAGAAGGCCTTTTATTATGCAATTTTATTATAAAAAACAGGAGGTAAAGCTAATGGCTAAATCAAATGTATCTCTGGGTGGCAGAGATATACTGGATCTGGAAAGCCTCAGCGTTGAGGAAATCGAGCTGGTTTTGAAAACCGCTGAGGAAATGAAGAAGATTATGAAGAGGGATATCAAAAAGGTGCCCTCACTGCGCGGTAAATCTATCATCAATCTGTTCTATGAGCCCAGTACACGTACCCGTACATCCTTCGAGCTGGCAGGCAAATATCTGGGTGCCGATGTAGTAAACATCACTACATCCTCCTCCAGTGTTGTCAAAGGTGAATGCCTGCGCGACACCATCCTGACTGTACAATCCATGGCTTGTGATGCGATTGTTATGCGTCACCCCATTGAAGGCGCTGCAGCATATGCTGCTAAGGTTGCAGACCCTGTAATCATCAACGCCGGCGATGGCGCACACGCACATCCTTCTCAAGGCTTCCTGGATATGTTTACTATCCGTGAGCAGGGCAAAAATCTGAAGGGCTTGAAAATGGCAATCATCGGTGATATTCTCTACAGCCGTGTTGCCCGCACCAATATTGCTGCCTGGACCAAAATGGGCGCTGAGGTACACGTTGCAGGTCCTATGACTCTGCTGCCGCATGATATTGCTTCTCTGGGCGTTACCGTACACAAACGCGTTGAAGAAGCAATCGAAGGCGCTGACGTAATCGATATCCTGCGTATTCAGCTGGAACGTCAGCAAAAGGGCCTGTTCCCGTCTCCGCGTGAATATGCACGTATCTTCGGTATTAACGAAAACCGCCTGAAGCTGGCTAAGCCTGACGTAACCGTGCTGCATCCCGGCCCGATGAACCGTGGTCTGGAAATCTCCTGGGAGGTTGGTTACTGCGATAACGCCGCAATCCGTACTGAGGTACAAAACGGCGTAGCTGTACGTATGGCACTCTTATTCTTGACTTTGACAGGAGGTAAACACATTGAAAACGTTGATTAAAAACGGCAGGGTAGTAGACCCCAGCCAACAATTAGATGCTGTAATGGATATCCTCGTTGAGGATGGCAAAATTAAAGCTTTGGGCAAGGATATTGCCGAAGCTGCTGACGAGGTTTTTGATGCAACCGGCCTCGTAGTAACTCCCGGTCTGATTGACGTACACACTCATATGCGTGAGCCCGGCCTGGAAGCTAAGGAAGATATTATCAGCGGTACCAAGGCTGCTGCTGCCGGCGGTGTAACCACCGTTGCCTGCATGCCTAATACCAAGCCTGTTATCGATACCTCCATCGTAGTAAGCGGTATTAAAGAACGTGCTCGCGAAGAAAGCTACGCTAACGTTGAAGTTATCGGCGCAATCAGCAAGGGCGAAAAGGGCGAAGAGCTGGCAGAGATGGGCGATATGGCAGAAAAAGGCGCTATGGGCTTCTCTGATGACGGCCACTATGTAAAGAGCTCCCGCCTGATGGTGCTGGCTGCTAAATATGTAACTGCTTTTGACAAACCTTTGCTGTGCCATGCAATTGATCCTGAGCTGGATTCCGAAGGCTACATGCATGAAGGCGTTGTTTCCGCACGTATCGGCGTACCAGGCGTACCGGCAATCAGTGAGGATATCGCTGTTGCACGTGACTGCATCATCGCTGAATACACCGGCGCACATGTACATATCTGCCACGTTGCCTCCAAGGGTGCTATCGACATTATCCGCCAGGCTAAAAAACGCGGCGTAAATGTTACCAGCGAAGTAACCGTACATCATCTGACTCTGACTGATGAGGCTTGCGCAGATTACAATTCCGCAACCCGCGTTAACCCGCCGCTGCGCAGTGCAGACCATGTACAGGCTATGCGTGAGGCTGTTCTAGACGGCACTGTTGACGCAATCGTTACCGACCACTCTCCGCACGCACCGGAAGAAAAGGATGTTGAATTCCGTTATGCTCCGAACGGCTTCTGCGGTCTGGAAACCTCTCTGGCAGTAATGCTGACTGACTTATATCACACCCATGTATTTGATTTGAATACTATTATCAGCAAAATGAGCTGTGAGCCTGCTAAGCTGTTCAAGCTGGCCGGCGGTACCCTGAAAGAGGGCAGTGTTGCTGATATCACTATTATGGACTTAAATAAAGAATGGACTGTTGACAGCTCCAAATTCTATACCCGCGGCAAATTCACCCCGTACGAAGGCAAGGCTTGCACCGGCAAGGCTGTTGCCACTATGCTGCACGGTAATTTTGTAATGAGGGATGGTGTAGTATGCACGAAAAAGTAAGAAAAGGAAAATTAGTTTTAAAAGACGGCAGCGTTTTTGAAGGCACTCTGTATGGCGGCAAGCGCAATGCTGTAGGTGAGGTTGTATTCACCACCGGCATGAGCGGTTACCAGGAGACCTTGACTGATCCGTCCTTCTGCGGTCAGATTGTAGTAATGACCTATCCTCTGGTAGGCAACTATGGCTGCAATCCGTTGTTTAACCAAGGCAAGAAATGCTTCTTCCAGGGCTTCGTAATCGGCGAGCTGTGCGATTGCCCCAGCAACTGGCGCAATGAGCAGAGCCTGGAGGATTTCCTGACTGAACAGGATATCCCGACCTTAGCAGGTGTAGATACACGTGCTATCACCCGTAAAATCCGTAATCACGGCGTACTGCAGGGCGTAATCGTTCCGGCAGAAATGCCTGATGAGGAAGTACAGAAACTGTTGGACTTACCGGCAGTACGCAACCAGGTTGAGGAGGTTACCACTCCCGAGGTTTACACCATGGGCGAGGGCAAGCTGCATGTAGCTGTGATGGACTTCGGTATTAAACGCAATATCCTGAAATCCATTGAAGACTTTGGCTGCCGCCTGACAGTATTCCCTGCTTCCGCTACCGCAGAAGAAGTACTGGCTTGCGACCCGGACGGTATCTTCCTGTCCAATGGCCCCGGCGACCCGAAGGATTTGCCTGAGGTTATTGAAAACATTAAGAAATTAATCGGCAAGAAACCGATTTTCGGTATCTGCCTCGGTCATCAGCTCATGGCTTTGGCTAACGGCGCTGATACCTATAAAATGAAATTCGGCCATCGCGGTATCAACCAACCGGTAAAATACCTGGCAACCGGCCGCATCTACATCAGCGCCCAAAACCACGGCTATGCTGTAGATGAAAAATCTCTGGAAGGCAAGGGCATCAACATCAGCCATATTTCCATGAACGACGGTACTATCGAAGGCCTGGAATACACCAAGCATCCTACCTTTACCGTTCAATATCATCCGGAAGCCTGCCCTGGCCCCGGCGATCATGATTATTTGTTTAAACATTTTGTTGATATGATGGAGGGTCGTTAATTATGCCGAAACTTAAAGATATTAAAAAGGTTCTCGTTATCGGCTCCGGCCCTATTATCATCGGTCAGGCAGCAGAGTTTGACTATGCAGGCACTCAGGCTTGCCGCGCTCTGAAGGAAGAAGGCCTGGAGGTTGTACTGATTAACAGTAACCCTGCAACCATTATGACTGATGTGCATGTGGCTGACCGTGTATATGTTGAACCTATCAGCGATGAATTCATTGAAAAAATTATCAAACGTGAGCGTCCTGATTCCCTGCTGGCAACTCTTGGTGGTCAGGTTGGTCTGAACATGGCTATGAAATTGGAAGAGCAAGGCATTTTGGCCAAGTACAATGTTCGTCTGCTGGGCACTCAGATCAGCGCAATCAAACGTGGCGAAGACCGCGAAATGTTCAAGGAAACTATGGAGAAAATCCATCAGCCGATTCCTGAAAGCACCATTGTAGAAACCATTGAGGCTGCTTGCGACTTCGGCAAGGAAATCGGCTATCCGCTGATTGTCCGTCCTGCTTATACCCTCGGCGGTACCGGTGGCGGTATTGCTGAAAACGAGGAAGAGCTGATTGATATCGTGCAAAAGGGCCTGGGCTACAGCCCCATCGGCCAATGCCTGATTGAACGAAGCATCGCCGGCTGGAAAGAAATCGAATACGAAGTAATCCGCGACGCTGCTGATAACTGCATCACCGTCTGCTCCATGGAAAACCTGGACCCCGTTGGTGTACACACCGGCGACTCCATAGTTGTGGCTCCGGCACAGACTCTGAGCGATAAAGAGGTACAGTTGCTGCGTCAGGCTTCCATCGATATCGTGCGTGAGTTGGGTGTAGTTGGCGGCTGTAACGTACAGCTGGCTCTCGACCCGTACTCCGAAAACTATTATGTAATTGAAGTTAACCCGCGTGTAAGCCGTTCTTCCGCACTGGCTTCCAAAGCTACCGGTTATCCGATTGCTAAGGTTACCAGCAAAATCGCTGTCGGCTACAACCTGGACGAAATCGAAAACGCTGTTACCAAAAAGACTAAGGCTTGCTTCGAGCCTACCATTGACTATATCGTACTGAAATTCCCGCGTTGGCCGTTCGATAAATTTGTAACCGCTGACCGCACCCTGGGAACTCAGATGAAGGCTACCGGTGAGGTTATGGCAATTGAGCGCAGCTTTGAAGCTTCCATGCTGAAAGCAGTTCGCTGCCTGGAAATCGGCCTCAACCATCTGGAAATGCCTGAGCTGAAGGCTCTGAGTGATGAAGAAATTCATGACCGCATCAAACGCATTGACGACGAGCGCTGCTTCGTTGTTGCTGAGGCTATCCGCCGCGGTATTACTCTGGAAGAGATTCACGATATCACCAAGATTGACCTGTGGTTCCTCTCCAAAATCCAAAACATCATTAAAATGGAAAAAGCTCTGGAAACTCACGAGCTGACTCCGAGCCTGCTGCGTAAGGCTAAGAAAATGGGCTTTGCCGATGCTGTTATCGGAAAACGCGTAGGCAAGACTGAGTTCGAAATCCGCGATATGCGTAAGGCTAACGGCATTCTGCCGACCTACAAAATGGTTGATACCTGCGCTGCGGAATTTGAAGCTGCAACTCCGTACTACTATTCCTGCTACGAAACCGAGGATGAGGTTGAAGTAAGCGACAGAAAGAGAGTAGTTGTACTTGGCTCCGGTCCTATCCGTATCGGTCAGGGCGTAGAATTCGACTACTGCTCCGTACACTGCGTATGGGCGTTGAAGGAAATGGGCTATGAAACCATTATCATCAACAACAACCCGGAAACCGTTTCCACTGACTTCGATATTTCCGATAAACTGTACTTTGAGCCGCTGACTGTAGAGGATGTTCTCAATGTTATCGACAAAGAAAAACCGGAAGGCGTTATCGTTCAATTCGGTGGTCAGACCGCTATCAACCTGGCAGGCCCGCTCTCCCGCGCAGGCGTGAAGATTCTGGGTTCCTCCGTTGACAGCATCGACCGTGCCGAGGACCGTGAACGCTTCGATGAGCTGCTGACAAGCTGCGATATCCCGCGTCCGCAAGGCCACACCGTATTCGATACCGAGGGTGCGCTGGTTGCTGCTCACAAGGTTGGCTATCCGACTATGGTTCGTCCTTCCTACGTATTAGGCGGCCGTGCTATGGAAATCGTTTATAACGATGACGAGCTGCGCAACTACATGACCTATGCCGTTAAGGCTTCTCACGAGCATCCGGTACTGGTTGACCATTACCTGCAGGGTACTGAGGTAGAGGTTGACGCTATCTGCGACGGCAAGGAAGTATTAATCCCCGGCATCATGGAACACGTTGAACGTGCAGGCGTACACAGCGGTGACTCCATTGCCGTATATCCGCCGCGCAGCCTGAGCGAAAGTGTTATCCGTACCATTATCGAATACACCAACAAGATGGCTCTGGGCCTGGAAGTTAAGGGCATGATCAACATTCAGTACATCGTTCGTGACGAGCATGTATATGTAATCGAGGTTAACCCGCGTTCCTCCAGAACCGTACCGTTCCTGAGCAAAATTACCGGCATCTCTATGGTAGACGTTGCTACCAGATGCGCAATGGGCATGAGCCTTAAAGAGCAGGGCCTGCAAGCAGGTTTACGCTTCTTCCCGGACTACTATGCTGTTAAAGCTCCTGTATTCAGCTTCAATAAGATGAGCAATGTAGATATCACCCTTGGACCTGAAATGAAATCCACCGGTGAGGTTATGGCCTGCGACTACCAGTATAGCCGTGCGCTGTATAAGGCCTGCATCGCTTCCGGTATCAATGTACCGCACGAGGGTGCAATTCTGATTACCGTTGCTGATATGGATAAGCCTGAGGCAGTTGCTATTGCTCGCGGCTTTGAAGAGTTGGGCTACACTGTTATTGCAACCGACGGTACTGCGGAATATCTGCAGCAATACGGTGTAACTGTTGAGGTTGCTACCAAAGTAAGCGAAGGTCATCCGAACCTGATTGATGATATCAAGAGCGGACGCATCGGTATGGTTATCAACACCACCAACCATGGCCGTGACGCTGAACGTGACGGCTTCAAGATCCGCCGTTCTACCGTAGAGCATGCAATTGCCTGCCTGACCTCTATGGATACTGCACGCGAGCTGCTGAACGTTATGAGCGCAATGCGTCGTCGTAGCGTTGTACGAGTTACCGCTCTGCAGGACCTGACCTGGGAGGATTGATTATGTCTAAAACTATTGCGAGTGCCAAGGTAATTGGTCAACGAGTTTTAAATAGTACGACAAAATTAATAAATGTTTATACACCGGAAATCGCTGACGAAGCTGTCCCAGGACAGTTCGTCAACGTGAAGGTGTGCAAGAATACTGCTCCGCTGCTGCGCCGTCCCTTCGGCGTAGCAGGAGTTAACAAGGCTGAGGGAACCATCACCATGATCTATCGTATCATCGGTGAAGCAACTCATATTCTGGCTGACGTTTGCAGCGGCGACGAGCTGAGCATCGTCGGTCCGCTGGGACACGGCTTTGATATGAGCGCCAAAAAACCGCTGCTGGTTGGCGGCGGCTTGGGCCTGGCTCCGCTGCTGTTTTTGGCAGAGGGCTTCGGTGAGGGCAATACCGATATCCTGATGGGCGGCCGCAGTGCCGAGGAATTGTTCTGGACCAAGCTTTATGAAAGCCTCAGCAAAAATATTTATCTGACCACCGATGATGGCAGTGTCGGCACTAAGGGCACCGTAATGGCTCTGCTGCCGCAGCTGTTAAAAGAGGGCGGCTATGACTGCGTATACGTTTGCGGTCCTGTACCGATGATGCGCGCAGTTGCCAATGCCTGCTTAGAAGCCGGCGTAAAATGTCAGGTATCTCTGGAAAAATACATGGCCTGCGGTCTGGGTGCGTGCCTGTCCTGTGCCTGCGAAGGCATCGGCAAGCGCATCAAGGTCTGCAAGGACGGCCCGGTATTCTTGGCAGAGGAGGTAGGAGAATGGTAAAAGCATTGTATGATGGCCGTCTGGCAGTTGATATTGCCGGCCTGAAAATGGCTACTCCTGTTACTACCGGCTCCGGCACCTTTGGCTTTGGCCTGGAATTTACCGATTTTCTCGACCTGGAAAAGGTTGGCGCTGTTACCGTAAAGGGTACCTCCTTAGAGCCTGCGGCAGGCAATAAGGGCCAGCGTGCGGTAGAAACCCCATCCGGTATGCTGAACTGCATCGGTCTTGAAAACCCCGGCAGTGAGTACTTCTTGGAGCACACTCTGCCTGAGCTGAAAAAATATAATGTTCCTGTGATTGTCAACATTTACGGCCATACTCCCGAGGAATACGGCGCTGTTGCCAAAAAGCTGGACGTAGACGGTGTTGATGCGGTAGAAATCAACATCTCCTGCCCGAATGTTAAAGAGGGCGGCATTGTTTTCGGCACTGTGCCGGAAGCAGCTGCCGAAGTCGTACGTGCGGTTAAGGCCAACACCGGCAAAATGGTTATCGCCAAGCTTTCTCCTAATGTAACGGATATCGTGGTAATGGCCAAGGCTGTAGAGGCAGCAGGTGCGGATGCAATTTCCATGATTAATACGCTGCTCGGTACCAAGATTGATATTGAGCGTCAGCGTCCTGTGCTTGGCAATGTAACCGGCGGCCTCAGCGGTCCTGCTGTACGTCCGGTAGCAGTGCGCCTGGTTTACCAGGTAGCGCAGGCTGTGCATATCCCCATCATCGGCATGGGCGGCATCATGTGTGCCGAGGATGCAATTGAGTTCATGCTGGCAGGCGCAAGTGCGGTAGCAGTTGGTACCGCAAACTTTGTACAGCCTGATATCGCTGAAACCATTGCCCATGGTATGCTGGCATATCTGGACAGACACAACGCGCAGAACATTTCTGAAATTGTTGGTCTGGCTTTGCCAAACGGCAAAGCAAGCATGCCGTTGTTTAACGACGCTGTATAACATTATTCTCCAGCGTCTATAAAGTATGATATAAGGGAGATTTTCTCATGCAACATGATGATAGATTAATAGTCGCACTTGACTTTCCTACCTTGGAACAGGCTAAGGCTTGCGTTGTCGAATTGGGTGACGCAGTAAGCTACTATAAGGTTGGCATGGAGCTTTATTATGCAGTAGGCAGCGAAATTATCCGCTTCTTGAAGGAACAGGGCAAGCATGTTTTCCTAGACCTCAAGCTGCAGGATATTCCTAACACTGTTGCTCATGCACTTACCGTACTCAGCGATTTGGGTGCAGATATGATGAACGTTCATGCTGTCGGCGGCAAAAAGATGATGGCAGAGGCTGTTAAGGCTGTGCATGAGGCTGCTGAGGCAGCAGGTCGTCCGGCACCGAAGCTGATTGCTGTAACCATTCTTACTAGCATGGATGATGAACAGTTTGCTGATTTGAATTATAATAATACCATTGCCGAGCAGGTTATCAGCCTGGCTAAGCTGGCGAAGGAAGCAGGCATGGACGGTGTTGTTGCTTCTCCTAAGGAAGCTGCAGCAATCCGCGAGGCTTGCGGACCTGCGTTTTTGATTGTTACCCCGGGCGTACGTCCTGCGGGCAGCTCTTTGGATGACCAGAAGCGCGTAGCAACACCGGCAGGCGCTCTGCAAAACGGCAGCAGCCACATTGTAGTAGGCAGACCTATTACTAAGGCTGAGGCAAGACAGGCAGCAGCATTGGCAATTGTAGAAGAGATTAAAGGAGTGTAAGCAAATGGCAGTTTTAGAAGAAAAAGATGTTATGAAAATGCTCGAGGAAACTGAAGCAGTTCTCCATGGTCACTTTTTGCTAACCAGCGGTCTGCACAGCCCTATGTATGTTGAAAAATTCAACGTACTGCAGCATCCTAAATATACCGAGCGTCTGTGCCAGGAAATCGCACGTCGTTATGAAAACGACAATGTTGAACTGGTAGTTGGCCCGATGACCGGCGGTATTCTGTTGGCTCACGAGGTTGGCAAGGCTCTGGGCACCCGTGCTATCTTCACCGAGCGTGAAAACGGCAAAATGACTCTGCGTCGCGGCTTCCAAATTCCGGCAGGCACCCGCGTACTGGTTGTTGAAGATATCGTAACCACCGGCGGCAGCGTTAAAGAGGTTATGGAAGTAGTTAAAGAGCATGGCGGCGAGCTTGTAGGCGTAGGCCTGCTGGTTGACCGCAGCGGCGGCAAGGTAGATTTCGGCGTTCGCACCGAAGCTCTGCTGCACTTGAATGTAGAAACCTATGATCCGGCAACCTGTCCGATGTGCGCTAAAGGTGTACCGTTCACCAAACGTGGCAGAACTGGTAAATGACACCCGATTTGTCGCGAGTGTAACGAAGCGAGAAATCGAAAAGGTGGAATTATCCTCGCTTGCGACCGAACAGGGAGCAAGAAAGAGGATAAATAAGACACAGTTTGTCGCAAGCGTAGCGCCGCGAGAAACTGAATGTCGAATTATCCTCGAAGAGGACAAGTAAGACCTGATTTGTCACGAGCTTTGCGAAGTGAGAAATTTTTGAGCGCGCTATCCTCGAAGAGGGCAAGTAAGCTAATCTAACCTAAATTTCAAAGCACCTGCTTATCATACAACTGATAGGCAGGTGCTTTTCTTGTGCGCATTTTTTGCTATTTAACATGTTCTTAACATCAGCATAATACTTCCTTAACAATGATATATTATACTAGCATCATAAACCACGAACCCTACTGATGAGGCGCAGGCCTTATCGGAAATAAATTTTTTGACGATGGTTGAAGGAGGAAAGATAACGTATAATAAGTTGCGCAAATTCAATTCAAAAAGATAGACATAGAGACTA
>ENA-UAPA01000235-UAPA01000235.1-human-gut-metagenome-genome-assembly--contig:-NODE-235-length-27130-cov-8.848089_pt1 | contig 27130 bp, 18 predicted proteins | sample MGYA00243476_ERZ654569 | MGnify/ENA primary metagenome ERZ654569 (study PRJEB26926, sample SAMN06164726) | human gut metagenome | biome: ENVO:00009003; feature: ENVO:2100002; material: ENVO:00002003... | reverse complement strand
GAGATGCAGCGTAGTCTCGTGGGCTCGGAGATGTGTATAAGAGACAGGTCCGGGTGAACCTGCTGGCCCTGGGGGACGTGGGCAGCACCCTGCTGATGGGCCTGCGGCTGATGGGCGGGGACGTGATCTCCTCCATCGGCATCTGCGACCTGCGGGAGGGGGTGGCCCAGCGCTGGGAGTTCGAGCTGAACCAGATCCAGCTGCCGGGGCCTTACGACGCCCTGCCGCCGGTGGAGATCGTGTCACCGGAGCAGCTGTTTGACGGGGACGTGTTCCTGTTCTGCGCCTCCCGGTTCGTGCCGGACACGGCGGTGAAAACCGGCGACGTGCGCATGGCCCAGTACCGGCTGAACCGGGAGCTGGCGGCGCTGTACGCCCAGAAGGCCCGTCAGGCCCGTTACCGGGGGCTGTTCTGCGTGGTCAGCGACCCGGTGGACCCCCTGTGCCGGGCGGTGCTGACGGAGAGCAACCGCGCCCCGTCGGGGGAAATGGACTATCAGGGCCTGTTTTCCCACCAGGTCCGGGGCTTCGGCCTGGGGGTCATGAACGCCCGGGCGGCGTACTATGCCCGGAAGGACCCCCGCTTTGCCTCCTTCCTGACCGAGGGCCGCAGCTTCGGCCCCCACGGGGAAGACCTGGTGATCGCCAACTCCATCCGAAATTATGACGACGCCCTGTCCCGCCAGCTGACGGAGCAGGCGGTCCGCGCCAATCTCCGGATGCGGGAGCTGGGCTTCAAGCCCTATATAGCCCCGGCCCTGTCCTCCGGGGCCCTGAGCCTGCTGCTGTGCCTGCGGGGCCAGTGGCACTGCTCCTCCACCTATCTGGACGGGGTGTTCATGGGAGCCCGGAACCGGGTGCTCCCCACCGGCACGGAGCTGGAGCGTCTGCCCCTGCCCCAGGCCCTGCAGGACCGCCTGCAAACCACTATGGACCGCCTGCGGGCCATTGACTGAGGGGGCGGCGCCCATGTCCATCACCGTTCTGCTGCCGGAAAACCCCTACAGCGGGCCTTTGCGGGCCCTGCTGGAGCCTATGCTGCCGGAGGGCAGCGTCATCCGCCGCCCGGAGGACGGCATGGAAAACCTGGAAAACCGCCGCCTGCTTTTCGCCGTGGCCCTGGACCCCAGCGGCTGCAACCTGGCCTATTACGGGATGCTCCAGGCCCTGCGGGGCTGCGATACCCTGTTGCGGGGCAGCGTGGCCGGGGTCATCGTCACCGGCGTGGGGGAGTTTTATACCAAGGACGTGGCCCGGGACATGGTGTTTGCCGCCAACCAGGCGGGCTGCGCCTTTCTGGGCCGGCCCCTGGTGGAGGCCACCGGCTCCCTGCGGAATTTCCGCACCCAGGCCCAGATCGGCGGCGTGGACGAGAAAACCGCCTTCCGCCTGGCGGTGGAGGAGCTGGTGGACCGGCTGACCGCCTGGCGGCCTCTGCCGCCGGTGCGGCGGGTGCTGGCCCTTCACGCCTCCCAGCGCAGCGCCTCCAACACCCTGGCCCTGTGGGAGCTGGTGAAGGCGGCCCTGCCGCCGGAGGTATCCGTGGAGGAGGTGGGCCTGCGCAACGGCGCCGTCCCCGACTGCAACGGGTGCAGCTATACCGCCTGTCTGCACTTCGGCGAGCAGGGCAGCTGTTTTTACGGCGGCCCCATGGTGGAGGAGGTGTACCCCGCCGTCCGCCGGTGCGACGCCCTGGTGATGCTGTGCGCCAACTATAACGACGCCCTGTCCGCCAATCTCACCGCCTGCGTCAACCGGCTGACGGCCCTGTTCCGCCAGACCCGGTTTTACGACAAGCGCCTGTTCGGCCTGGTGGTGTCCGGCTATTCCGGCGGGGACCTGCTGGCCCGTCAGCTGATCTCGGCGCTGAATATGAACAAGTCCTTTTTCCTGCCGCCCCACTTCTGCCTGCTGGAAACCGCCAACGAGCGGGGCAGTCTGATCCGCCTGCCCGGCATCCGGAACACCGCCGCCGCCTTTGCGAAAGAGATGATGCAGTAAAAAAAACAGACACCCTCGCGGAATGGCAAGCCATTCCGCGAGGGTGTCTTACTTACTTCTGCCTCGGCTTATTCCAGGATCAGCCAGTTGTCCTGCCGCTCCGTGACGTAGCCCACCTGGCTGGCAGCGGGAATGGCATCCCGCAGCTCCCGCAGGCAGGCCTCCGCGTCGGCGGGGTCCACCGCCATCAGCAGGCCGCCGCTGGTCTGGGGATCATACAGCAGGTCCTGCATGGTGCGGCTGACGTTCCCCCGGACGGTGACGCCCTTTTCGGCGTAATCCCGGTTGCGGTAGGCCCCGGCGGGGATCAGGCCCATGGCGGCCAGGTCCCAGGCCTCCGGGTGGAAGGGCACGTTGCCGCTCTGGATGTGCACGGTGCAGCCGCTGCCCTGGGCCATCTCGAAGCCGTGGCCCAGCAGGGCAAAGCCCGTCACGTCGGTGCAGCTGTGGACCCGGTATTTCACCATGATGTCCCGGGCGGTCCGGTTCAGGGCGGCCATCTGGCGATAGATCCGGTCCATCACCGCAGGCTCCGCCAGCCCCGCCTTGGCGGCGGTGGTCAGCACGCCCACGCCCAAGGGCTTGGTCAGCAGCAGGACGTCCCCGGGCTTTGCGCCGCTGTTGGTCAGCACCCGCCTGGGGTGCACGAACCCCGACACGGCCAGGCCGTAAATCGGCTCCGCGCCGTGGATGGTGTGTCCCCCGGTGATGATGGCCCCGGCCTCATAGGCCTTGTCATATCCGCCCCGCAGCAGCTCCTGGACCATCTCCCGGGTCATGGACTCCGGCAGGCACAGGATGTTCAGGGCCAGCTTCGGCTCCCCGCCCATGGCATACACGTCGCTGATGGCGTTGGCCGCGGCGATCTGCCCATACAGGAAGGGGTCGTCCACAATGGGGGGAAAAAAGTCCGTGGTCTGCACCAGGGCCGTGTTCTCGTCCAGGTAATACACGCTGGCGTCGTCGGATTTGTCGTACCCCACCAGCAGCCGGGGGTCCGAATGGGTCCGGAACCCGTCCAGCAGCTTCACCAGGGTCCCGGCCCCCACCTTGGCCCCGCATCCGGCGCAGGAGGCCAGCTTGGTCAGCTTCACTTCCGTTTCCATGGTCATTCCTCCGTCCGTTGATAAACCGGCGTATAGCTCCGCCCGTCCCAGGCGGCAATGCGCTCCACGTCTCCGGCGGCCTCGCCCTGCGGCTCCAGCCACCGCCCCTCACACCGCACGCAGGTGCCGCAGCTACTGCTGAGATTCCGGGGCACCGGCATCACCCGGCACTCGATCCCCTGCTCCCGGCACAGCTGCTGATACCGCATGGCGCCGAAGTGAGAAAAAAACGTTGCGAAATAGGTCATTTGGTAAAGGTCAGCGTCCATTCGCCGCCGTTTTCCTGCACCTGGACCTGATAGCCCTGGTGCTGGGCATAGCGGGTGGTGTTCTCCCGGGAGGCGTGGTTGTCCACCAGGATCTGATAGGCGGCCTCGCCGCTCTGCATAGCCGCCCGCAGCAGCACCACGGGCTCGGGGCAGGACAGCCCCCGTGCGTCGATGACTTTCATGTTGTCTCCTCCTTATGCTTTCTTCCGGAAGGTGTTCAGGCAGCCGATGGCGGCTGCCGCGGCCAGACCGATGACCACGGCGATCTTGCCGTTGGCGGTGGGGCCCTCCGCGCTGGAGGCCAGGCCGAAGTTATGGGCAAAGGCAGCGCCCACGATCAGGCCCAGCACCGTCACGGCGCTGTCGGAGCTGCCCTCGCCGGAGAGCACCAGCTGGCGCAGGGGGCAGCCGCCCAGCAGCACGCAGCCAAAGCCCACCAGCACCATGCCCAGGCAGTTCCACAGGCCGTCGGTATGGGCGATGGGCTGGCCCTCAAAGGCCAGGTGGAAATAGGCGCCGTCGGTGGCGCCGGTGAGGATCAGGTTGCACACCAGGGCGCTGATCAGGATGGCGCCGAAGCCCATCAGCAGCTTGGGCTCCCGGAACAGCACCACGTCACGGATGCCGCCCACCATGCACAGGCGGGTCCGCTGGGCCAGAGCGCCCACGATCAGGCCCGCCGCCAGGCTGATGAGCACGGCAGCGTGCTTGGCGCCGGGGCCGCCGCCGGCCTCGGTGAAGTAGATGAAGGCGGGAGCCGCCACCAGCAGGATAAACACCACCACCTGGATGGCCGGGAACAGGAAGCCCTCCAGCCTGGCCATGGAATAGGAGCGCTTCAGGGAATAGCCCTTCTTCAGGAAGAACACGCCCGCCAGAATGCCCAGCACGAAGCCAAGCCCGCCCAGCAGAGCGTTCAGGTCGCCGCCGGCCAGGCGCAGGATCATGCGGAAGGGGCAGCCCAGGAACATCAGGCAGCCGATCATCACGAAAAAGCCCAGCACGAAGCGGGTCAGGGGCGCGCTGCCGCCCTTGGCGGAGAACTCACCCTTGAACAGGGCGATGCCGAAGCTGCCCAGCACCAGGCCGATGATCTCCGGCCGGATATACTGCACGGCGGCGGCCCGGTGCAGGCCCAGACCGCCTGCGGTATCCCGCAGGAAGCAGGCGATGCAGAAGCCCATGTTGGCAGGGTTGCCGAAAAAGACCAGCAGCGACGCAATGACGCCGATGATCAGGCCCGCAATGACGATATGCAGGCGCTCACGTTTGATGTTCATTTGGAAAAATACCTCTCTCTCTTGAAAAATTCCGGGGAATATTGTACCATATAATGGTAGGTTGTGTCTACCATTATTTTTTTGAAAAAACAACGTATCGTTTCGGGAGGAACCCATATGGAGCCGATTTATCTGGACAACGCCAGCACCAGCTTCCCCAAGCCGCCCCAGGTGGCCCAGGCCATGTTCGACTATGTCACCGGCTGCGGCTGCAACATCGGCCGGGGCGGCTATGAGGGGGCGTATCAGGCGGAGGAGACGGTGCTGCGCACCCGCCAGCAGCTGTGCCGCCTGTTCCACGGGCCGGACAGCCGGTGCGTGGCGTTCACCAAGAACATCACCGAAAGCCTGAACGTCCTGCTGAAGGGCCTGCTGCGGCCCGGGGACCATGTGCTGGTGTCCGCCATGGAGCACAACGCCGTCATGCGTCCCCTGACCCAATTGACCCGCCGGGGCGTCACCTTCGACCGGATCCCCTGCCGCCCGGACGGCACGCTGATGACGGAGCGCCTTCCCGGCCTGCTGCGGGAGAACACCCGGGCGGTGGTGATGCTCCACGCCAGCAACGTCTGCGGCACCCTGCTTCCGGCGGCGGAGGTGGGGGCCTTCTGCCGGGAAAACGGCCTGCTGTTCCTGCTGGACACCGCCCAGACCGCCGGGGCCTTCCCCATCGACATGGAGGCCATGGGGGCGGACGCCCTGGCCTTCACCGGCCACAAGGGGCTGATGGGCCCCCAGGGCACCGGGGGCTTCCTGCTGCGGCCGGAGCTGGCCGCGCAGCTGGAGCCGCTGCTGTCCGGCGGCACCGGCAGCGCCAGCCACTCCGAGGAGGTGCCGTCCTTCCTGCCGGACCGGTTCGAGGCCGGGACCCTGAACCTGCCGGGGATCATGGGCCTTCACGCGGCCCTGACCTGGCTGGAGGAAACCGGCATCGACGCCATCCGGGCCCATGAGCAGGCCCTGACGGACCGGTTCCTCCGGGGGGCGGCGTCCATCCCCAACCTGCGGCTGGTGGGCCTGGCCGGGGCGGAAAACCGGGCCGCCGTGGTGCCGGTGGTGCCGGAGAACACGGACCCGGCCTTTGTGGCCGACGCCCTGGGCCGGGAGTTCGGCATCCAGGTGCGGGTGGGGCTGCACTGCGCCCCCAACGCCCACAGGACCCTGGGCACCTTCCCCACCGGGGCCATCCGCTTCTCCTTCGGGCCTTACAACACCCCCGGCCAGGTGGACCGGGCCCTGGAGGCCCTGGACGCCCTGTGCCGCCGGACCGTGTGGCTGTGACCCCGGCAAAAAGTCTATACAAACCCGGATTTTTGTGGTATACTGTTCTATCCGGTATCCCTGAATTTACAGAAAGTTCAGGAAAGCCCCGGCCGGGGCGGTATAATAAAGAATAACACCAACGATACTCACAAGTGGGAGGCAAAGCGCATGGCACGCAACATTCTGGTGGTCGAGGACGACCGCAATATCTCCGACCTGATCCGCATGTACCTGGAAAAAGAGGGGTTCGACGTCCGCATCGCCTACGACGGCGGCAAGGCCGTGGAGGAATTTGACCGGGAGGCCCCGGACATGGTGCTGCTGGACATCATGCTGCCGGTGATGGACGGCTGGGCCGTGTGCGCCCACATCCGGGAAAAGGCCAAGACCCCCATCATCATGCTCACCGCCAAAAGCGAGGTCAACGACCGGATCACCGGCCTGGAAATGGGGGCCGACGACTATCTGGTGAAGCCCTTCGAGATGAAGGAGCTGATGGCCCGCATCAACGCGGTGCTCCGCCGCAGCGAAATTCCCGACGACACCAAAAAGCGCCTGACCTTCGACAAGCTGGTCATCGACCTGGACAGCTATGAGCTGCTGGTGGACGGTAAGAAGATCGACACGCCCCCCAAGGAGCTGGAGCTTCTGTATCACCTGGCCTCCACTCCCAACCGGGTGTATACCCGCAACCAGCTGCTGGACGAGGTGTGGGGCTTCGACTATTTCGGCGACTCCCGCACCGTGGACGTGCACATCAAGCGCCTGCGGGAAAAGGTGGAGGGCGTGTCCGACCAGTGGGAGCTGAAAACCGTGTGGGGCGTGGGCTATAAGTTCGAAGTGAAATGAGCCAGGAAAAGATCACCCGGTTCCGCCGCCGGTTCGACAGTCTCTATTGGCAGCAGTTCCTGCTGACGGCGGGCATGGTGCTGCTGACGCTTTTGCTGCTGGGCGTGTCGTTTTACGCCCTGAGCTATAACGACACCGTGTCCGAGCGGCGCAGCGAAATGCGCCAGCACGCGGAGCTCATTGCCAACATGTCCGGGGACTATCTGGCCTCCGACGGGCAGACCGCCAGCCCCAGCCTGCAGAATCTCATCGCCCTGGCCGCCGGGCTTACCAAGGCGGACTTTCTCCTGTGCAACGACCAGGGCTACGCCCTGCTGACCTCCGACCAGCGGCTGGGAGGCCAGGTGGTGTCCGTCCCCCAGGAGATTCAGGACGCCGTTTTCGGGGACAAGGGCTTTTACCAGGGCCGCAGCAGCATCGGCGGCGCATATGACCTCCGGCAGTTCGTGGTGGCGGTGCCCGTCACCCAGGAGGACGGCGGCACCGTGGGCATGGTCCTGGCGGTGATGGACGCCCGGTCCCTGATGAGCATGTGGCGCTCCTTCATTGGCCTGTTCTTCATGACCTCGGCCATCATCCTGCTGATCTCCTTTGTGGCCAGCTCCCTGACCTCCATGCGCCAGATTCAGCCCATCCGGGAGATGGTCCAGGCCACCCGGTCCTATGCCGCCGGAAACTTCGACGTGCGCATGCAGGACACCGGCCGCAGCGACGAGATCGGCGAGCTGGCGGCGTCCTTCAACAACATGGCCGACTCCCTGGCGGAAACCGAGCGCCAGCGAAGCGAGTTCATCGCCAACATCTCCCACGAGCTGAAAACCCCCATGACCACCATCGCCGGATATACCGACGGCATCCTGGACGGCACCATTCCCCCGGAGAAGGAACGGAAATATCTCCAGATCATCTCCGACGAAAGCCGCCGCCTCAGCCGCCTGGTCCGCCGGATGCTGGATATCTCCCAGATTCAGTCCCAGCAGGACATGAAGAAGGAGGACTTCGACCTGTGCGAGAGCATGCGCCTGGCCCTGCTGTCCATGGAGCAGAAGATCACCGACCGGGGCCTGGACGTGGAGGCGGACATCCCCGAGGATTCCGTCATGGTCCAGGGGGTCAACGATCTGATCACCCAGGTGATCTATAATCTGCTGGAAAACGCCGCCAAGTTCGCCGCCCCCGGGTCCACCCTGTACCTGGGGCTGACGGAGACCGGCGGCGACAAGGCGGTGGTCACCGTCCGCAACACCGGCCACACCATTCCGGCGGAGGAGATTCCCCTGCTGTTCGAGCGCTTCCACAAATCCGACAAATCCCGCAGCGAGGACAAGGACGGCTACGGGCTGGGCCTGTATGTGGTGAAAACCATCCTGTCCCAGCATAAGGAGAAGATCACCGTCACCAGCGAAAACGGCGTCACCTCCTTCAGCTTCACCGTGCAGCTGGCCCACCCCATGCGCAATACATGAGAGGAACTTTTGCTATGACAGACGAAAACAAGGATATCTGCCCGGAAACTCCGGAAAATCCGGACCTGCCGGAGACCCCGGAAGCGGCCCCGGAGGAGCCGAAGGAGGTAGTCTCCTGGTACATTCCCAAGGAGCCCCAGGGCCGGGAGGTGGTCAGCTACTATGTCCAGCGGGACCCCATGCCCCAGAACGTCTGGCAGCAGGCCGCCAAAAAGGAGAAGCGCCGCAGCCGTCTGTGGCTGTGGATCTCCCTGGCCGTGCTGGCGGTGACGGTGGCGGCTGTGGTGCTGGCGGCCATACTGGGCGGCAGCAGCGGCAGCGGTCAGCATCGGCCCCTGCCCGACGGCGACGGCGACAACCCCAGCAGCATTGTGGACATTTTCGGCAGCAAGGCCACTACCATCCCCCGCATCCAGGGGGACAAGGGCGTGCGCCTGGCCTGCCGGGACCCCCAGAGCCAGCCCCTGACGGCCCAGGAGGTATATGCCAAGGTGAATCCCTCCGTGGTCACCGTGGTGTCCGAGCAGTCGGAGGGAGCCTCCATCGGCACCGGCGTCATCATGACCTCCGACGGGTATATCATCACCAACGCCCATGTGATCTCCGGCGGCAAGAGCTGCTGGGTGGCCCTGGACACCGGCGTCACCTATGAGGTGAACTTAGTGGGCTTTGACGAGGAGGAGGACCTGGCCGTGCTGAAGGCCGATCCCCAGAATCCCCTGCCCGCCGCCGAGTTCGGCAACTCCGACCTGGTGCAGGTGGGCGACACCGCCTATGCCATCGGCAACCCCCTGGGGGTGGAGCTGCGGGGCACCATGACCAGCGGCATCATCTCCGCCGTCAACCGCGCCGTGGAGGTGGACGGCAAGACCATGACCCTGCTGCAGACCAGCGCCGCCCTGAACAACGGCAACTCCGGCGGCCCCCTGATCAACGAATACGGCCAGGTCATCGGCATCAACACCCTGAAAATGAGCACCACCGACAGCACCGAGGCCACGGTGGAGGGCCTGGGCTTCGCCCTGCCCATCAGCTCCGTCAGCTTCGTGGTCAACGACCTCATCGCCAACGGCCGCTACCGGGGCGCCCCCTCCCTGGGCATCACCGTCACCACCGTGGAAAAGGACGGCGGCGGCACCCAGGTCCAGGTCATGGAGGTCAGCACCGGCTCCGGCGCGGCCGACGCGGGCATCCAGGCCGGGGACGTGATCCTGGCGGCAGACGGCCAGGCCGTGTCCGTTACCTCCGACCTGCTGACGGTCCGGCGCAGCCACATCATCGGCGACACCGTGACCCTGACCATCCTCCGGGACGGCCAGCAGTTCGACGTGGAGGTGACCCTCCGCTCCAACCGCAGCTTCGGCTGACAGATAACGCCCAAAAGGACGGACCCGGGGTCCGTCCTTTTTTGTCCCGGGCCTGTCCCGGGTTTGTTCACACGTTTTTCATTTGCATAGCCGGGACGGGTGTGGTATACTATATAGGTATTTTGTATATTCTGGTGCTCTGCACCCTCGTATAGCAGAAAGGAATCAAAAACTATGGGACTGATCCAGAAAATCTTCGGCACCTACAGTGAGCGGGAGCTGAAATCCATCTACCCCATCGCCGACAAGATCGAGGCCCTGGAGGAGGAATACCGCGCCCTCACCGACGGACAGCTTCAGGCCAAGACTCCGGAGTTCAAGCAGCGCCTGCAGCAGGGCGAGACCCTGGACGACATCCTGCCGGAGGCCTTTGCCGCCGTGCGGGAGGCGGCGGACCGGGTGCTGGGCCTGCGCCCCTATCGGGTGCAGCTCATCGGCGGCATCGTCCTGCATCAGGGACGCATCGCCGAGATGAAAACCGGTGAGGGCAAGACCCTGGTGGCCACCCTGCCGGCCTATCTCAACGCCCTGACCGGCAACGGCGTCCATATCGTCACCGTCAACGACTATCTGGCCAAGCGCGACAGCGAGTGGATGGGCAAGGTCCACCGCTTCATGGGCCTGACCGTGGGCCTGATCGTCCACGACCTGACCAAGGAGCAGCGCCAGGCCGCCTATGCCGCCGACATTACCTACGGCACCAACAATGAGATGGGCTTCGACTATCTGCGGGACAACATGGCCATCTATAAGGATGAGCAGGTCCAGCGGGGCCACAGCTTCGCCATCGTGGACGAGGTGGACTCCATCCTGATCGATGAGGCCCGGACCCCCCTGATCATCTCCGGCATGGGAGAGAAATCCACCCAGCTGTATGACATGGCCGAGTCCTTTGCCTGCCGCCTGAAAAAGTATGTGGTGACGGAGACCGACGACAAGGAGGCCGAGGACGAGACCCTGGACGCGGACTACATCGTGGACGAAAAGGCCCGCACCGCCACCCTGACGGCCCGGGGCATTGCCAAGGCTGAGGAGTTCTTCCACCTGGATAACCTGTCCGACCCGGAGAACAGCACCATCGCCCACCACATCAACCAGGCCATCAAGGCCCACGGCACCATGAAGCGGGACGTGGACTATGTGGTGAAGGACGGCGAGATCATCATTGTGGATGAGTTCACCGGCCGCCTGATGTTCGGCCGCCGGTATTCCGAGGGCCTGCACCAGGCCATCGAGGCCAAGGAGCACGTCTCCGTCCAGCGGGAGAGCAAGACCCTGGCCACCATCACCTTCCAGAATTACTTCCGCCTGTACAGCAAGCTCTCCGGCATGACCGGTACGGCCATGACCGAGGAGGAGGAGTTCGGCACCATCTATAAGCTGGACATTGTGGAAATTCCCACCAACCGCCCGGTGGTCCGTATCGACAACGAGGACGCCGTGTACAAAACCGAGCAGGGGAAGTACCGGGCGGTGATCCGCCAGGTGAAGGAGTGCCACGAAAAGGGCCAGCCCGTCCTGGTGGGCACCGTGTCCATCGAGAAGAACGAGCTTCTCAGCCGGATGCTCACCAAGGAGGGCATCAAACACAACCTCCTCAACGCCAAGAACCACGAGAAGGAGGCCGAGATCGTGGCCCAGGCGGGCCAGTTCGGGGCCGTCACCGTGGCCACCAACATGGCAGGCCGTGGTACCGATATCATGCTGGGCGGCAACGCCGAGTATATGGCCACCAACGACCTGCGCAAGGCCGGTTACACCGACGAGGTCATCGCCGACGCCACCGGCTATGCCGAAACCGACAACCCCGAGATTCTGGAGGCCCGCCAGCTGTTTGCCGACAAGCTCCGTCAGCACAAGGCGGAAATTTCCGGCGAGGCGGACCGGGTGCGCCAGGCCGGCGGCCTGTTCATCATCGGCACCGAGCGCCACGACTCCCGCCGGATCGATAACCAGCTCCGCGGCCGTGCCGGCCGCCAGGGCGACCCCGGCGAGACCCGGTTCTACATCTCCCTGGAGGATGACCTGATGCGCCTGTTCGGCGGCGAACGGGTCCAGGCCGCCATGGAGCGCATGAAGATCGACGAGGATATGCCCATCGAGAGCAAGATGCTCACCCGCTCCATCCAGCAGGCCCAGACCACCGTGGAGTCCCGGAACTTCCAGGCCCGTAAGTCCGTGCTGGAGTATGACGACGTGATGAACAAGCAGCGGGAGATCATCTATGGCCAGCGCCGCCAGGTGCTGGAGGGCATGGACGTGAAGGACGTCATCATGAACATGATGAACACCTCCATCACCCACCTGGTGCAGAATGCCTTCTCCGGCGTCCATCACCTGGATATGACCTCCTGCCAGGAGCTTCTGCGGCAGGTGGAGGGCCTGTACTTTCCCAAGTACGCCGTGCGCTTCTCCCAGGAGCAGCTGGACGCCATGGACGCCCAGGCCGTTACCGACGCCTTCACCCAGGCCGCCGCCGCCTACTATCAGCAGAAGGAGGACGAATTTACCGCCCCGGTGATGCGGGAGGTGGAGCGCGTGGTCCTGCTTCGCGTGGTGGATGAATACTGGATGGAGCACATCGACGCCATGAGCGACCTGCGCCAGGGCATCCGCCTGCGGGCCTATGCCCAGACCGACCCCATCATCGCCTATAAGAAGGAATCCCTGGAGATGTTCGAGGAGATGATCGCCGCCATCCAGGACGAGACGGTCCGGCGGCTGTATTCCGTGCGGCTGAAGAAGAACGAGGAGGTCAAGCGGGAGCGGGTGGCCAACGCCACCTCCGAAAGCGTGGGCGGCGACGGCACCGTGAAAAAACAGCCCCGGAAGGTCAAGAAGATCGGCCGCAACGAGCCCTGCCCCTGCGGCTCCGGCAAGAAGTATAAGAACTGCTGCGGCAGGAACGCATAAGGCGGGACAGGCGATTTTTTTCCCGCCGCCGACAAATATCACGGATTCGGAATGACAAGGAGTATTCTATGTCCTTTCTCACCCATACAAGCGAAAACGTGCTGTGGATGTCCAGCTCCCTGCTGGACGGCTCCGGCGTGCGCCACGGGTTCTCCACCCGCGTCGGCGGCGTCAGCCCCGCCCCCTGGGACTCCCTGAACCTGGGCGTGGGCCGGGGGGACGACATGGACCGGGTCCGGGAAAATTACCGCCGGTTCTGCGCCGCCCTGGGGGTGGATGAGCACCGGGCGGTGCTGAGCAAGCAGGTCCACGAGGACAACATCCGCCATGTGACGGCGGAGGACTGCGGCAAGGGCCTGTTCCGGGACCGGGACTATACCAGCGTGGACGCCATGGTCACGGACACCCCGGATATCCCCCTGGTGGTGTTCTCCGCCGACTGCGGCATCATCCTGCTCCACGACCCGGTGCACGGGGCCGTGGGCGCGGCCCATGCCGGCTGGCGGGGCGCCGCCTGTGGCATCGTATACAAAACCGTCCGCCGGATGCAGGAGCTGTTCGGCACGGACCCCGGGGACCTGCGGGCCGCCATCGGGGCGGCCATCGGCCCCTGCTGTTTTGAAACGGACGCGGACGTACCCCAGGCCCTGGAGGCCGCCCTGGGGGCGGAGGCGGAGCCGTATATCACCCGCCGGGGGCCCAAGTGGCACGTGGACCTGAAGGGCGTCAACGCCCGCTGGCTGGAAAAGGCCGGGGTGCGGCAAATCGACGTGTCCCCGGACTGCACCGCCTGCCATCCGGAGCTGTACTGGTCCCACCGGCGGATGGGCCAGGCCCGGGGCGCTCAGATCGCCATGATCTGCCTGTGAAATCGAGGTATCCCATGAAAAAGCGCATATTCGCGGCGCTTCTGGCCCTGTGCCTGACGGCGCTGACCGGGTGCAACTGGTCGACGGCCGACCCGGAAGACATTTTCGGCACCCTGACGGACTATTACAACGTGGAGCAGAAGAAGCAGGACGTGAAGCTCACCTCCTTCGCCCTGCCCTATCTCAAGGGGGAAACGGCGGACCCCATCACCTGCCCCGACGGGGCCATGCAGACCCTGGGGGCCCTGCTGTATGAGGGGCTGTTCGCCCTGGACGGGTCCTTTGACCCCCAGCCCGCCCTGGCGGAGTCCTACACCTATGACGCCGCCCGGTATACCTACACCATCACCCTGCGAAGCGGCGTCACCTTCAGCGACGGCAGTGCCGTTACCGCCCGGGACGTGGTGAACAGTCTGCGCCGGGCCCAGTCCTCCGCCCGCTACAGCGGGCGGCTGGCGGAGGTGTCGGACCTCTGGGCCAGCGGCGGGGCGGTGCGCATCACCCTCACCGGCGACAACCGGAGCTTCGTCTCCCGGCTGGACATCCCCATTGTGAAGTCCGGCACCGAGAGCAGTACCTTCCCCACCGGCACCGGGCCCTACGCCTACAGCGGCGAGGGCGGCGGCCATCTGGCCAAAAACGCCTCCTGGTGGCAGGGGAAGTCCCTGCCCCTGGAGCGCATCGAGCTGACCGCCTGCAAGGATACGGACTCCGTGTCCTACGCCTTCTATGCCCGGGAGGTCCAGCTTCTGTTCTGCGACCTGACCGGGGCGGACGACTCCAGCGTATACGGAAGCGGCGACTATACCGACGCCGCCACCACCATTATGCAGTATCTGTGCCTGAACACCCGCCGGGCCCCCTTTGACGACCCCGCCGTCCGCCGGGCCGTGACCCTGGGCGTGGACCGGGCCAGCTGTGTCAGCGCCTATCTGCTGGGCCACGGTCTGGCGGCCCAGTTCCCGGTGTCCCCGGCCAGCGGCCTGTATCCCAAGGAGCTGGAGGCCGCCTATTCCCAGGATGGCTATGCCTCCGCCCTGGAGGCGGCGGGGCTGAACACCGGCAAGACCCGGAGCCTGACCCTGCTGGTGAACCAGGAGAGCAGCTTCCGGGTGTCCACCGCCCAGACCATCGCGGCGGGGCTGTCCCGGTACGATCTGCTGGTCACCGTGCGCTCACTGCCCTATGACGAGTATATCCAGGCCCTGGAGCAGGGGGACTTCGACCTGTGCCTGTGCCAGGTGAAGCTCACCGCCGACTGGGACCTGCGTCTCCTTCTGCAAAGCTATGCCGCCATGAACTACGGCGGCTACACAGACCCCGAGACGGACGCCCTGCTGGCGGCCCTGTGCGCCGCCGAGGCCGGGGAGCGGTCCGCCGCCATGACGGCCCTGTGCGAAAAGCTCCTGGACCAGGCTCCCATGGTGCCGGTGTGCTTCAAGAGCTATTCCGTGCTCCTGCCCGCCGGTGCGGCGTCCTCCCCCATCACCCCCACCGCCTCCAACCCGTTTTACGGCATTTCCGATTGGAAGCTCAATATGAAATAAGCCCCCGAAAGAAGGAACACCTATGAAACAAACCCGCAATCTGGAGGACCTGCTCCGGCAGTACGATCTGCTGGCGGCCCCGGCGGCCCGGGACGCGGCCGTCACCGGTATCTGCAACGATTCCCGCCGGGCCCGGGACGGCGACCTCTTTATCTGCAAGGGCTACGGCTTCAAGCCGGAGTATCTGGCCATGGCCCGGAGCCGGGGGGCCGTATGCGCCCTGGCGGAGACGGACTTTCCCGGGGTGGACATCCCCTGCATCCGGGTCACCGACGTCCGCAAGGCCCAGAGCCTGGCGGCCCGGTGGTTTTACGACAATCCCTCCGACAGCCTGACCCTTATCGGCGTCACCGGCACCAAGGGGAAAACCACCACCTCCTATATGATCCAGGCCGTCACCAGCGCCCTGGCGGGCCGGACCACGGGCCTCAGCTCCTCCGCCGGACGCTACTGCGGCGGCCCGGACGTGGATACCCATCTGACCACGCCGGAGTCCCTGGACCTGCAGTGGCTGTTTGCCCAGGCCCGGGATCACGGCCTGCCGTATATGACCGCCGAGGTATCCAGCCAGGCGTATCAGGTGGAGCGGGTCTATGGCGAGCACTTCGACATCGGGGTGTTCCTGAACTTCAGCGAGGACCACATCTCCCCCAAGGAGCACGCCTCCATGGAGGAGTATCTGCAATGCAAGCTCCAACTGCTGGAAAACAGCGGCCGGGCCGTGATCTGCCGGGAGACGGCCCAGTTTGACCGGGTATATGACACCGCCCGCCGCTGCTGCCGGGAGACGCTGCTGGTGGGCATGGACCGGGACGACTGCGATCTGACCGTCCGGCAGGTGGAGAAGCTGACCCACGGCTTCCGCTTTTTCGTTCAGGAGCGGGGCAGTGAGGTCCTGCACCCCTATCACCTGGCCATGGACGGGGATTTCAACATCGAAAATGCCCTGGCCGCCATCGGCGTGGGGCGTCTGCTGGGAGCGGGACATGAGCAGATGGCCGCGGCCCTGGACGCTCTGGAGGTCCCCGGCCGCATGAACCGGTACGAGGGCGGCGGCGTCCACGTGCTGGTGGACTGCATGCACAACCGGGCCAGCTCCCAGGCCCTGCTGACGGACCTGAAGCGGGACTATCCCGGCGCGCCCATCACCGTGGTCACCGGCATCGCCGGAGGCCGCTCCCCCCAGCGGATCCAGGGCATGGGCGAGATGTGCGGCAAATACGCCGACCGGATCTTCTTCACCACCGACAACCCGGATTTTGACGATCCCGCCGACATCGCGGGCCGTCTGGCCCATGCGGCGGCCCAGGGCGGCGACGCCCGGGTCACCATCCAGTTAGACCGCACCCGGGCGGTGGAGCAGGCCATTCTGGAGGCCCCGAAGGGGGCGGTGATCGTCCTGGCCGGAAAGGGCAACGACGCCATCCAGCGGGTCCGGGGCGGATACGTCCACTATGACTCCGACCCGGTGGTGGCCCAACGCGCCCTGGCCCTGCGGGAAAAACAGCGGACATGAACCAGTATGAACCAGTATTAAGATAGGCCTTGCAGGCCCTCTCATACCAAAACCTGTTAAAAAGCTTGAAAAGCTTTTTATAGCACCGAAGGTGCGTCAGGTTTTGTATGAGACGTCACAGCGTGTTTTCACACGCTGTGCGTGCGCACAGCGCACGGGATTCTTGATTAAATTTTTTAATCAAGAATCAGTATCAGTCACCTTCGGTGACAACTCTCCCGGAGAGAGCCAGGCTTTTTTGACAGGCAAAAGCGCCGGTATCGCACGATACCGGCGCTTTTTCATGGGTCGTTGCCTGCAAACGGGCAACGGACGGCGGTTTTCCGGGGGGAGGCAGGAGGTGGTTCATGATGGCCAAGAGAAAACACATTCCCCTGTTCGATGACCAGCTGGAGATACTGGAACTGCTGACGGACCAGGAGGTGGGCCAGGCGGTGCTGGCCGCCATGCGCTTCATGCGGAGCGGCGCCGAGGCCGATCTCACCGGCGGGGCCGGGGTGGTCTATCAGATGCTCCGCGCCCAGTTCGTCCGGAACCAAAACGACGCCGCCGTCGGGAAAAAGGGCGGGCGTCCCCGGAAAAACCCCGTCGAAACCCCGGTTTCCGAAACCGAAACCCCGGTTTCGGAAATCGAAACCACTAAACGGAACGTAACGGAACGGAACGTAACGGAACAGGACGGAACGGAACAAAACATAACGGAACGGAACAGCACGGAAGGTGAGTGTTCCAGCGCCGGAGGGCGCTTTGTCCCACCCACCCTGGATGAAGTGCGGGCTTATGTTTTGCAGAGACGCTCGCCGGTGGAGCCCCAGGCCTTCATCGACTTTTACCAGGCCCGGGGCTGGATGGTGGGGAAAGCCCCCATGCGGGACTGGAAGGCCGCCTGCCGCAGTGCCGAGTCCTGGGAGCGCTGGAGCAGGCCCCCGGCCCAGACCCAGGTCACCAATCCCGACCGCGTGACCAAATACATGGATTGGTGATGGGCGGGCACCCCCGGGGGACGCAGGAAGCCCCGGGGCGCTGACGCGTCCCAGGGCTTCCGGTATTGCGGTTATTGCGGCCGATCTGCGGCTATTCCGCCGATCTGCGCCGGGGGATGGTTACTCCTGCTCGTCCTGGGGCTGGTCGTCCTGGCCGGGGGTCTCCTCCAGCACCTGGGCGGCGTCCTCCTGCAGGGCCTCCACGCCGGTGGTCTGCTCTTCGGACTGCTCCTCCTGGAGCTCCTCCTCCGCGGCGGGCACCAGCTCCTCCGCGAAGTGGCGATAGGCGCTCAGGCCGGTGCCGGCGGGGATGAGCTTGCCGATGATGACGTTCTCCTTCAGGCCCACCAGATGGTCCACCTTGCCCTTGATGGCGGCCTCGGTGAGGACCTTGGTGGTCTCCTGGAAGGACGCGGCAGACAGGAAGGAATCCGTGGCCAGGGAGGCCTTGGTAATGCCCATCAGCAGCTGGGTATAGGTGGCCTCCTGCAGCGGCTCGCCGTCCTCCCGGACCTCGCCCGCTTCGATGCGCTGGCGGACGCGCTCGTTCTCGTCCTCCACCTCCAGGATGTCGGCCATGGCGCCGGACAGCAGCCCGGTGTCGTTGGCGTCCTCCACCCGGACCTTGCGCATCATCTGACGCACGATGACCTCGATGTGCTTATCGTTGATATCCACGCCCTGCTGCCGGTACACCTTCAGAACCTCCTGGATCAGGTAGTTGTGCACGGCGGAGGCGCCGCGGATCCGCAGCACGTCGTGGGGGTTCAGGGCGCCGTCCTGCAGCTGCTTGCCCTTTTCGATAACGTCGCCGTCCCGGACCTGCAGACCGGTATGGGGCACGGCATAGGTGCGGGTATCGCCGTCGTCGGCGGTGACAATGATGTTCAGCAGGCTGCCCTTGGCGGCCTCCTCAAAGCGGACCTTGCCGCCGATCTCGGCCAGGGTTGCCATCTTCTTGGGCTTGCGGGCCTCGAACAGCTCCTCCACGCGGGGAAGACCCTGGGTGATGTCGCCGCCGGCCACGCCGCCGGTATGGAAGGTACGCATGGTCAGCTGGGTACCGGGCTCGCCGATGGACTGGGCCGCGATGATGCCGACGGCCTCGCCGGGACCCACGGGCTTGGAGGTGGCCAGGTTCATGCCGTAGCACTTGGCGCAGATACCGCTGTGAGCTTTGCAGGTCAGCACGGTGCGGATCTCGGCGGAGTGAATGTCGAAGCTCTCCAGCAGGGCGGCGTCGCTCTCGGTCATCATGTGGTCCTTGGAGATCAGCACCTCATCGGTGCCGGGCTTCAGGATATCGCGGACCGGGAACCGGCCCCGGATGCGCTCGGAGAACTTCTCGATGACCTGGCCGTTTTCGCTGATCTCGGACACCAGAATGCCCTTCTGCACGCCGCAGTCATCCTCCCGGATGATGACATCCTGGCACACGTCCACCATGCGGCGGGTCAGATAGCCGGAGTCGGCGGTACGCAGAGCCGTATCCGCCAGGCCCTTACGGGCGCCGCGGGAGGAGGTGAAGTAGTCCAGCACGGACATACCCTCTCGGAAGTTTGCCTTGATGGGGATCTCGATGGTCTTACCGGCGGTGTTGGCCATCAGGCCGCGCATACCGGTCAGCTGACGGATCTGCTTCATGGAGCCTCGGGCGCCGGAGTCCGCCATCATGAAGATGGGGTTATAGCGGTCCAGGCTGGCGGTCAGGGCGTCGGTAACGTCGTTGGTGGTCTTTTCCCACTCGCGGACCACCAGCTTATAGCGCTCCTCGTCGGTGATGAAGCCCATGTTGTACTGGTCCTCGATGTCCACCACCCGCTGTTCGGTCTCCCGGATCAGCTCGTACTTCTTCTCGGGGACGGTCATGTCCGCGATGGAGATGGTGATGGAGCCCCGGGTGGAGTATTTATAGCCCGTGGCCTTGATGTTGTCCAGCACCTCGGCGGCGGTGGTGAAGCCGTACTGCTTGATGGTGCGGTCCACGATCTTGCCCAACAGCTTCTTGCCGCAGGTCTCGGTGATCTCATAGTCGAAGAAGTGCTCGGAACGGGTGCCGTCGTCGTTGTACCGCTTCACAAAGCCCAGATCCTGGGGGATGTTGCGGTTGAAGATGATGCGGCCGGCGGTGGCCCGGACCACATGGGACAGCTTTTCGCCGTTCACTTCACGGGTCACCCGGATCCACACGGGCTGGTGCACGCCGATGATGTGCTCGTTATAGGCCATGAGCACCTCGTCCTCGTCGCGATAGATGTTCATGTGGACATTGGCCCGCTCCTGGTCGGTAAGCTCGTCATAGCTCTTGCCGGCCAGGGAGAAGTCCACGCCCTGGGGCCAGTATTCGTCGTTGTCCATCTGGCTGACGCCGTTTTCAAACCGCTCGAAGGTCAGGTAGTAGGAGCCCAGCACCATATCCTGGGTAGGAACGGTAACGGGGCCGCCGTCCTGGGGGCGCAGCAGGTTGTTGGCGGACAGCATCAGCAGCCGGGCCTCGGCCTGGGCCTCGGCAGACAGGGGGACGTGGATGGCCATCTGGTCGCCGTCGAAGTCGGCGTTGAAGGCGGTGCAGTTCAGGGGGTGCAGCTTCAGGGCGCGGCCCTCCACCAGCACCGGCTCAAAGGCCTGGATGCCCAGGCGGTGCAGGGTAGGCGCGCGGTTGAGCATCACGGGGTGGTCCTTGATGATCACGTCCAGAGCGTCCCACACCTCGGTGACGCCCTTGTCCACCATGCGCTTGGCGGACTTGATGTTGTTGGCGGAGCCGTCCTCCACCAGCTTCTTCATGATGAAGGGGCGGAACAGCTCCAGGGCCATCTCCTTGGGCACGCCGCACTGATAGATCTTCAGCTCGGGGCCCACGCAGATAACGGAACGGCCGGAATAGTCCACGCGCTTGCCCAGCAGGTTCTGGCGGAAGCGGCCCTGCTTGCCCTTGAGCATATCGCTGAGGGATTTCAGCGCCCGGTTGTTGGCACCGGTGACGGGGCGGCCCCGGCGGCCGTTGTCGATGAGGGCGTCCACGGCCTCCTGGAGCATGCGCTTTTCGTTGCGGACGATGATGTCCGGGGCGCTGAGCTCCATCAGGCGCTTGAGGCGGTTGTTGCGGTTGATGACCCGGCGATACAGGTCGTTGAGGTCGGAGGTGGCGAACCGGCCGCCGTCCAGCTGGACCATGGGCCGAAGCTCCGGGGGAATCACCGGCAGAACGTCGATGACCATCCACTCCGGCTTGTTGCCGGACAGGCGGAAGGCGTCCACCACCTCCAGGCGCTTCACCACCCGGGCCTTCTTCTGGCCGGTGACGGTTTTCAGCTCCGCGTGGAGCTGGGCGCTGAGCTCCTCCAGGTCGATCTGCTGCAGGAGCTTCTTCACGGCCTCGGCGCCCATGCCGGCGTCGAAATCGTCCTCATACTTCTCCCGCATGTCCCGGTATTCCTTCTCGGACAGCAGCTGGTTGCGCAGCAGAGGGGTCTCGCCGGGGTCGGTGACGATATACGCCGCGAAGTACAGGACCTTCTCCAGGATACGGGGGCTGATGTCCAGCAGCAGGCCCATCCGGGAGGGGATGCCCTTGAAATACCAGATATGGCTGACGGGGGTGGCCAGCTCGATGTGGCCCATGCGCTCCCGGCGCACCTTGGCCCGGGTGACCTCCACGCCGCAGCGGTCGCAGATCTTGCCCTTGAAGCTGATCTTCTTATACTTGCCGCAGTGGCACTCCCAGTCCTTGGTGGGCCCGAAGATCCGCTCGCAGAACAGGCCGTCCCGCTCGGGCTTCAGGGTGCGGTAGTTGATGGTCTCGGGCTTCTTCACCTCGCCGTAGGACCACTCGCGAATCATTTCCGGAGAAGCGATTCCGATTTTAATGGCGTCAAAAGTGGGATAACTCATGCTGTATGCTCCTCCTATTCCTTAAAATTCGTCGTCCGCGCCGTTGTAGGAGGCCTCTACCTCCTCCTCGGGCACATAGTCGAAGCCTGCGTCCGCCAGCTCGCTCTCGTCGGCGCAGCGGCTGCGGCGGTCGTCCTCGGCGTCCATCCGGGCCAGGTTGAAGGAATCCGGGGCGTTCTCGTCCTCCTTCAGCTCGATCTGGTTGCCGTCCTCGTCCAGCACCTGGATATCCAGGCACAGGGACTGCAGCTCCTTCACCAGCACCTTGAAGGACTCGGGCACGCCGGGGGTGGGCACGTTGTGGCCCTTGACAATGGCCTCGTAGGTCTGCACGCGGCCGGTGACGTCGTCGGACTTCACCGTCAGGATCTCCTGCAGGGTATAGGCCGCGCCGTAAGCCTCCAGTGCCCAGACTTCCATCTCGCCGAAGCGCTGGCCGCCGAACTGGGCCTTGCCGCCCAGGGGCTGCTGGGTCACCAGGGAGTAGGGGCCGGTGGAGCGGGCGTGGATCTTATCGTCCACCAGGTGGTGCAGCTTCAGGAAGTACACATAGCCCACGGTGACCTTGTTGTCGAACCGCTCGCCGGTGCGTCCGTCATACAGCCAGCTCTTGCCCTGGGGGTCCAGACCCGCCTGGGTCAGGGCCTCGGTGATGTCCTTATCGGTGGCGCCGTCGAAAATGGGGGTGGCCACCTTCCAGCCCAGGGTCTTGGCGGCGTAGCCCAGATGGACCTCCAGCACCTGGCCGATGTTCATACGGGAGGGCACGCCCAGGGGGTTCAGCACGATGTCCAGGGGGGTGCCGTCGGGCAGGAAGGGCATATCCTCCTGGGGCAGGACCCGGGACACCACGCCCTTGTTGCCGTGGCGGCCGGCCATCTTGTCGCCGGGCTGGATCTTGCGCCGCTGGGCGATATACACACGGACCACCTGGTTCACACCCGGCCCCAGCTCGTCGCCGGCCTCCCGGGTGAACACCTTGGCGTCCACGATGATGCCGCTTTCGCCGTGGGGCACCTTCAGGGAGGTGTCCCGGACCTCCCGGGCCTTTTCGCCGAAGATGGCCCGCAGGAGCCGCTCCTCGGCGGTGAGATCGGTCTCGCCCTTGGGGGTGACCTTGCCCACCAGGATGTCGCCTGCGTGGACCTCGGCGCCCACGCGGATGATACCCCGCTCGTCCAGGTCCTTCAGGGCGTCCTCGCCCACGTTGGGGATATCCCGGGTGATCTCCTCGGGCCCCAGCTTGGTATCCCGGGCGTCGATTTCGTATTCCTCGATATGGATGGAGGTGTAAACGTCCTCCTTCACCAGCCGCTCGTTGAGCAGCACGGCGTCCTCGTAGTTATAGCCCTCCCAGGTCATGAAGCCCACCAGGATGTTGCGGCCCAGGGCGATCTCGCCCTGATCGGTGGCGGGGCCGTCGGCCAGCACCGTGGGATCGTCGCCGCCGTGGACCCGCTCGCCCACGGAAACGATGGGCTTCTGGTTGATGCAGGTGCCGTGGTTGGAGCGCAGGAACTTGATGAGCTTATAGTCCTTGGTCTCGCCGCTGTCATACTTGACGGACACGTTGGTGGCGTCCACCTTGGTGACCACGCCGTCGCCCTCGGCCAGCACCACCACCTCGGAATCCAGGCAGATCTTGTGCTCCATACCGGTGCCCACGATGGGGGCCTCCGGCCGCAGCAGAGGCACGGCCTGCCGCTGCATGTTGGCGCCCATCAGGGCGCGGTTGGCGTCGTCGTTGGGCAGGAAGGGGATCATGGCCGTGGCGATGGACACCATCATACGGGGGGAGATATCCATATAGTCCACAAACTCCGGCTCCACCTGGATGGTCTCGTCCTGGTGGCGGCAGGTGATACGGGGGCCGATGAGGCAGCCGTTCTCGTCCACCGGCTCGGCGGCCTGGCAGACCACATACTGATCCTCCACGTCGGCGGTCATATAGGTGATCTCGTCGGTGACGCGGCCGGAGGGCCGGTCCACCCGGCGGAAGGGGGCCTCGATGAAGCCGTATTCATTGACCCGGGCATAGGTGGCCAGATAGGAGATCAGGCCGATGTTGGGGCCTTCAGGCGTCTCGATGGGGCACATGCGGCCATAGTGGCTGTAGTGCACGTCGCGGACCTCCATGTTGGCGCGTTCCCGGGACAGACCGCCGGGGCCCAGGGCGGACAGACGCCGCTTGTGGGTCAGCTCGGCCAGGGGGTTGGTCTGGTCCATGAACTGGCTCAGGGGGCTGGAGCCGAAGAACTCCTTGATGGCGGCGGTGACGGGCCGGATGTTGATCAGGCTCTGGGGGGTGACGATATCCAGGTCCTGGATGGTCATCCGCTCCCGGATGACCCGCTCCATGCGGGAAAAGCCGATGCGGAACTGGTTCTGCAGCAGCTCGCCCACGCAGCGCAGGCGGCGGTTGCCCAGATGGTCGATATCGTCCTTCTGCACCAGGCCGTGGGCCAGGACATTCATATAGTTGATGGAGGTGAGGATATCGTCCACGATGATGTGCTTGGGCACCAGGCGGTCCGCCTGCAGGCGGCACTGCTCGATAAGCTCCTCGCCCTGATACTGACTCAGCAGCTCCTGCAGCACGTCGAAGCGCACCCGCTCCTTGATGCCGCACGCCGTCTTGGGGTCAAAGTCCACATAGCGGCTCATGTCGCACATGCGGTTGGTGAAAATGCGGATGACCTCGCCGTTTTCCAGCCGGACCTTCACCATACCCACGCCGATGGCGTCCAGGGTGCGGCAGTCGTCGCCGGAGAGGACGTGGCCCTCCTCCAGCAGAAGCTCGCCGGTGGCGGGGTCGGCCACGGGCTCGGCCAGCTTCTGGCCCTTGGCCTGGGCCCACAGGGTCAGCTTCTTGTTGAACTTATACCGGCCCACGGTGCTCAGGTCATACCGCCGGGGATCGAAGAACAGGCCCTGCATCAGGTTCTCGGCGGAGTCCAGCGTGGGGGGCTCGCCGGGGCGCTGCTTGCGGTAGATCTCCAGCATGGCCTCCTCATAGGACTTGCAGGTGTCCTTTTCCATGGTGGCCACGATGCGGGGGTCGTCGCCGAAGCGGTCCAGAATCTCCGCGTCGGTCTTCAGGCCCAGGGCCCGGATCAGGCAGGTGATGGGCAGCTTGCGGTTCTTGTCGATGCGGACCCAGAACATCTCGCTGCTGTCGGTTTCATACTCCAGCCAGGCGCCGCGGTAGGGGATCACCGTGGACGTCAGCAGGGGCAGATCCGTTTTCAGGTCGATCTCCTTGCCGTAGTAGATGCCGGGGGAGCGGACGATCTGGCTGACCACCACGCGCTCGGCGCCGTTGATGACGAAGGTGCCGCCATGGGTCATCAGGGGGAAATCGCCCATGAAGATCTCCTGCTCCTTGATTTCGCCGGTCTCCTTATTGTGCAGGCGCACGCTGACCTTCATGGGGGCGGCATAGGTGGCGTCCCGGGCCTTGCACTCCTCCACGTCGTACTTGGGCTTTTCGTCCATGCTGTAGTCGATGAAGCTCAGCTCCAGGTTGCCGGCATAGTCGCCGATGGAGGCCACGTCGGCAAAAACCTCCCGCAGGCCGGTGTCCAGGAACCACTGATAGGATTTCTTCTGGATCTCCAGCAGGTTGGGCATCGCCATGACCTCTTCGTGTCTGGCAAAGTTCTTGCGCAGGGTCTTGCCATAATACTTGTCCTTGGCCATCTTCAATACTCACGCCTTTCTTTTCGCATTTTCTCCGTGCTTTTCCTCAGGGAACGGCTCTCCGCCGATTTGACACGCGGGGGCGAGTTGTTTGTTTTCGCGCCGTTCCACTTGTAATTTCGGAGGAAAGCTGGTATCATAACAGCAGATTGAAATGGGGCATCAGGCCCCATTTTCTCGATATAGCGCCTTATTGTACCACAGGCGCGGCCCCTTTGTCAACATAAAACCCCGCCGGGAGCCCGATTTTTTCGGATTCCCGGCGGGATTTTTCGCCGCGGGACAATTTCCTGGTGACAACCCGCCGCTTATCCCGTATAATAGATCCCACAGGCCCTTCGGGGCCGGGATAGGGAAATAAGGGAAAACGGAAGGAGAAGCCACATGACAGACATTCAGATCGCCCAGCAGGCCGCGCCCCTGCCCATCGGCGACATTGCCGCCGCCTGCGGCATCGACCCCCAGTATCTGGAGCAGTACGGCCGGTATAAGGCCAAGATCGACTACCGCCTGCTGCGGGACCGGGCGGACCGGCCCGACGGCAAGCTGATCCTGGTCACCGCCATCACCCCCACCCCCGCCGGGGAGGGGAAAACCACCACCACCGTGGGCCTTACCGACGGCCTGCGGAAAATCGGCAAAAACGCCGTGGCCGCCCTGCGGGAGCCGTCCCTGGGTCCGGTGTTCGGCGTGAAGGGCGGCGCCGCCGGCGGCGGCTATGCCCAGGTGATCCCCATGGAGGACATCAACCTCCACTTCACCGGGGATTTCCACGCCATCGGGGCGGCCAACAACCTGCTGGCCGCCCTGCTGGACAACCACATCCAGCAGGGCAACGCCCTGGGCATCGACTGCAAGCAGATCGTGTGGAAGCGCTGCGTGGACATGAACGACCGCCAGCTCCGCCACGTTATCGACGGCCTGGGAGGCCGGATGCAGGGGGTGCCCCGGGAGGACGGGTTCGACATCACCGTGGCCAGCGAGGTCATGGCCGTGCTGTGCCTGGCCAGCGATATTCCGGACCTGAAGGCCCGGCTGGGCCGGATGATCGTGGCCTATACCTATGACGGGCGGCCGGTGACGGCCCACGATCTCAAGGCGGAGGGGGCCATGACGGCCCTGCTGAAGGATGCGCTGAAGCCCAACCTGGTGCAGACGCTGGAGCACTCCCCTGCCCTGATCCACGGCGGGCCCTTTGCCAACATCGCCCACGGGTGCAACAGCGTCACCGCCACCCGGATGGCCCTGAAATTAGGGGACTATGCCGTTACCGAGGCGGGCTTTGCCGCCGACCTGGGGGCGGAGAAGTTTTTCGACATCAAGTGCCGCCTGTCCGGTCTGCGGCCCTCCGCCGTGGTGATCGTGGCCACGGTGCGGGCGCTGAAATACCACGGCGGCGTGCCCAAGGCGGAGCTGAACCGGGAGAACCTGTCCGCCCTGGAAAAGGGTCTGCCCAACCTGCTGCACCATGTGGGCACCATCCGCAATACCTTCCACCTGCCCTGCGTGGTGGCCGTCAACGCCTTCCCCACGGACACGGCGGAGGAGCTTCGGCTGGTGCAGGAGCGGTGCCGGGAGCTGGGAGTCAACGCCGTGCTGTCGGAGGTCTGGGCCAAGGGCGGCGAGGGAGGCCGGGACCTGGCCCGGGAGGTGGTGCGCCTGTGCGATCAGCCAAGGCTGGAGGAGTTCACCTTCGCCTATCCCGACAACGCCTCCCTGATCTATAAGCTCAACTCCATTGTGGGCCGGGTGTACGGCGGCAGTCAGGCGGTGCTGACCCCCGCCGCCCAGAAGCAGCTGAAGCGGCTGACGGAGCTGGGCTTCGGCGGCCTGCCGGTGTGCATGGCCAAGACCCAGTATTCCCTGTCCGACAACCCGGCCCTGCCGGGGGCCCCCAGGGACTTCACCGTCACCGTCCGCAGTCTGAAGGTCAGCGCCGGAGCGGGGTTCATCGTGGCCTATACCGGGGACATCATGACCATGCCGGGCCTGCCCCGGGTCCCGGCGGCGGAGAACATCGACGTGGACGAAAACGGCGTCATCACCGGGCTGTTCTGATACTGATTCTTGATTAAAAAATTTAATCAAGAATCCCGTGCGCTGTGCGC
>ENA-UAPA01000233-UAPA01000233.1-human-gut-metagenome-genome-assembly--contig:-NODE-233-length-27310-cov-6.580591_pt1 | contig 27310 bp, 24 predicted proteins | sample MGYA00243476_ERZ654569 | MGnify/ENA primary metagenome ERZ654569 (study PRJEB26926, sample SAMN06164726) | human gut metagenome | biome: ENVO:00009003; feature: ENVO:2100002; material: ENVO:00002003... | reverse complement strand
CACTTTTTCCTGGCGGTACCGGTTGCCCGGAAACCTGTAAAACAAAAAAGCGAGGTCGGCAGGTTCGTATTTGAACCCACAAACCTCGCTTTTGGCTTTATACCAAGGGATTTTCATAGGGAATAATTAAAAAGTACGGTAGCAATTTGTATCATTGCTACCGTACCTTTGTGGCAAATCTACCGCTCGTGGATACAATGCACCATGTTTTGAAAGCGTGGTGCATTATTTGCGGCTTTCGCTTTTGACACTCCGGAACAAGGGGACAGAAGGGACAGTAATTACTGTATAGTTTTCAGTTTTTAACTCCTTCTTCGGTTATAGGAATATTGACGCTTCATATCATTGAGTATTTTGCTACATTTAAGATTATGAACTATCGTCGGCTGCTTCGACAAATCAATGGTTTTGTTACGCACTCAGCAGTGCAAATGCCAGCCCAAACAAACCTATTGGGATTAGCAACAGGAAACCGCCAACAAATATGAATCAAACAATCAGTGTGGGTATTCTCTGAAATGTTGACATAGATATTTCCTCCAATAATTTCGTCCATCACTGTTCGGAGATATCGTTTTAAACAGCTTTAACGTTTTTACATAACCGTGATAAGTACAGAAAAAGGCACTTGATGATCGTCGATATTAATTTGTAGTTCAATCCTATCCTTCGTTTCATTAAGATTCGACCTTCTAAAAGGTATGTGACGCAGGATAAAATGCTTACTCAAAACAGAAAGTGTCATTAAAACAACCCCAGTGCTGATCTTTATCACTCAGATTCAGCATCGTGCCATCAGATAGTACGTACCCTTCAGCGCTTGCAGTGCCATGATACTCGCCAGTCAACTCAGGCCATTCAATACCGATGGATGGATCATTCCAGGCTAGTCCGCCTTCGTCGTCGGGATGATAAAAATCATCGCATTTATAGAAGACTTCAGCAACATCACTGAGAACCAGGAATCCGTGGGCAAATCCTCTGGGGATCAGGAACTGCTTTTTGTTTTCCCCTGTCAGCAGGACGCCGTACCACTTACCATAGGCTTCAGAACCAGAACGCAGATCCACTGCAACATCAAAAACGCTGCCCTTAATGACCCGGACCAATTTGGTCTGGGAATACTTTTTCTGGAAGTGCAAACCACGCAACACCCCCTTGGTAGACATGGACTGGTTATCCTGGACAAAAGGGATGTTCAATCCCGCTTCTTCTATATCTCGCTGACTGTAAGTTTCCATGAAATAGCCTCGGTTGTCACCATGAACGGCTGGGGTAATAACGCAAAGGCCTTCAATACCACCCACATTTTTCTCAACTGTAATCTGACCCATAATTACTCCTCAATCTCTTTCAAATATCGTGTGAGTGCGTCCTGCCAAGTAGGGAGGGGCCGAAACCCAGTCTCCAGTAACTTGGTCTTATCCAAGCGGCTGTTGAAAGGCCGTGTTGCCTTACTCAGCCCATACTCCTCCGTCGTCACAGGAGTGATTTGGGTGATGTAGCCCGCCTGTCGGAAGATTTCACAGGCGAAGTCATACCTGCTAATGTAGCCACCCTCATTGGTTGCATGATAGTAACCGTACTTTTCCGTCTCGATCATATCCACCAGCAGGCGAGACAAATCAAGCGTGTATGTAGGAGTGCCAATCTGGTCGTTAACCACACGGACAATGTCATATTTCTTGCCTATGTTTAACATTGTCTTGATGAAATTGTTTCCGTTTAGGCCAAAGGCCCAGGCAATACGGACAATGAAATACTTCTCTATAGTTTGTGAAACCGCCAGTTCACCTTCCAGTTTGGTCTGTCCATACACATTAAGCGGTTTGTAATCCTTGCAGTCTGCTGCCCAGGGAACGGTTCCACTACCGTCAAAAATATAGTCGGTACTCAGATAGACCATCTTACTGTTCAGTTTTTTGCAGACATCTGCGATATTTTGAGTGCCACCGGCATTAATGGCACGGACAGTAGCTACCTTGTCGGCATCCTCCGCCAGATCTACGGCAGTCCATGCCGCGCAATGAATCACAACATTAGGAGCAACACCAGTAATAATACGGTCAACAGATGCTCTATCTGTAATATCCAGCGCCACATAGGGCATGGTAGTAACCGCAGAACCGTCCTGAATTCCACTATAGACAGGAGCAATATCGCTGCCGATTCCCTCGTGGCCTCGTTTATTCAGTTCGTTCATTACATCGTGGCCTAGCTGACCACCAACACCAGTCACAAACACTCTCATAGCGTATACTCCTTAGCGATTACCGTACATCTTCTCATAATAGTCCTGATACTCTCCGGAGATGATGGTCTGCCACCATGCCTTGTTATCAAGATACCACTGGATGGTTTCCTGGATACCGTCAACAAATTTGGTTTCCGGCAACCAACCTAGTTCTCTGTGGATCTTAGTAGGATCAATAGCATAGCGCTTATCATGCCCCTTGCGGTCCGTCACATAGGTGATTAAGCTTTCGGGCTTACCAAGAGCCTTACAAATGATTCTCACAATATCAATGTTGCGCATTTCGTTGTGTCCACCGATATTGTACACTTCACCTACACGCCCCTTATGGATAATCAGGTCGACGGCTTTACAATGATCTTCCACATACAGCCAGTCCCGGACATTCAGACCCTCGCCATAAACGGGCAGGAGCTTGTCTGCGAGGGCGTTGGCAATCATCAGGGGGATTAACTTCTCAGGGAAATGATAGGGTCCATAGTTGTTAGAACAACGGGAAATAGTCACAGGAAGGCCGTAGGTGCGGTAGTAAGCCATAACCAGCAGATCCGCACCAGCCTTGGAGGATGAGTAAGGAGAACTTGTGTGAATAGGTGTCTCCTCGGTGAAAAACAGGTCAGGACGGTCTAACGGGAGATCGCCGTAGACCTCGTCCGTGGAAACCTGATGGTAACGGATAATACCATACTTACGGCAAGCATCCATCAGCACTTGAGTTCCCAGAATATTAGTCTGTAAAAATACCTCAGGATTCTCAATAGAACGATCCACATGGCTCTCGGCAGCAAAATTCACCACCATATCAGGATGCTCGTCCTCAAACAGCTTGTACACGCCCTCCCGGTCGCAGATATCCAGCTTTACGAATCGGAAGTTTAGATTACTCATGACTGGAGCCAAGGTAGACAGGTTTCCCGCATAGGTCAGCTTGTCGAGGCAAATGATCCGATAATCCGGATATGTATTCAACATATGGAAGATAAAATTGCTTCCGATAAAACCGGCACCACCGGTCACAATGATTGTCATAGCATTTCCTCTCACCGATGAATATCAACATATTTCCCGTCCAGTACATCCTTCAGATATTCACCGTACTGGCTTTTTTTCAGCTGCTCATAGGCTTCCATCAGCTCTTCTCGGCTAATCCATCCGTTTAGATATCCGATTTCCTCAAGACAACCGATTTTCCGGTGCTGATGAGTCTCCATTGTCTTGATGAAGATGGTGGCATCCACCATACTTTCGTATGTCCCTGTATCCAGCCAAGTGAAGCCTTGGCCAAGAAGCTCGATATTCAATTCACCTTGTTCCAGATAAATCCGGTTCAAGTCGGTGATCTCTAGTTCACCACGTTTGGACGGCTTCAAGCCCTTGGCATATTCCACGACCCGATTATCATAGAAATACAGTCCAGTGACACAATAGTTGCTTTTCGGCTTGCTTGGCTTTTCCTCAATGGACACAGCATGACCATCGGCGTCAAATTCAACAATTCCAAATCGTTCCGGATCATCCACATAGTAACCAAAAACAGTCGAACCTCTTCCGGAATCTGCATTAGCTACTGCAGCCTTCAAGCGTTTTTTGAGTCCATGACCAGTAAAAATATTATCGCCAAGAACCATAGCAACTGTGTCATTGCCGATAAATTCTTCACCGATGATAAACGCCTGGGCCAATCCATCAGGACTTGGCTGAACAGCATAAGTCAGATTAACTCCGAACTGATGACCGTCGCCAAGTAGATCCTGGAACCTGGGTGTATCCTGAGGCGTGGAAATAATGAGGATGTCGCGAATACCAGCGCTCATCAGTACAGACATCGGATAATAAATCATGGGCTTGTCATATATGGGTAACAGCTGCTTGGATGTAACCTTTGTCAAAGGGTACATCCGCATTCCAGAGCCGCCAGCCAATATTATTCCCTTCATACTCCACCCGCCCCTCTCTCTTCATGCAAATCAAAAATTATCGAAATCAAATTTTATTTTCTATAGCAACAGATTTGAATCGGTTAGCAACCATAGATAGCTACTCCGTTTGACAAATTTGCAAATTATCACGGTAATAGTATTGGATGGAGTTAATCATCCATTCGCTCTGCAGTTTTGTGGAGATATTTTTCAAACTGTCTACATATTTCTTCTGCACGATCTTCAGGCAAATAAACAACAACTTCATGGTCATCCTTATAGGAGTTATCACTCTTGTCGCCAATAGTTACCGCCGGGAGTCCATAAAGTCTTAGTGTTTTCAATTCAGCACTATACTGGAATAGCTGCGTATATTCAAAGGCATACTCATACTTCTCGTATCGCAAAGGACCGTTGACGAAACACCGCAAAGCGGGATATGTAATAACAGCAGCCCCCTCCTCCAAGTCAATACGAATGTCAGTCGGAGCATAGTCAACTTTAGTTCTTTTTCTTATGCCTTGCAGCCGTTTGTACATTCTTCCTGCGGCTCTCCGCATAACAGGCACGACTGCAAAACTTCTGTTTTGGATTTGCTATCTCGAAGGAACAACCGCACTGCGCACAGGTGATTGTATATAGCGTCCGTTCCATCTGCTCCTTATGCTGCGCCCACCATTTCATCCGACAAGCATCTGAACAGAATTCTTTTGGTTTTTTCCTAGGGTCCGAACCATTTTCCATATGCGGTACTATGGAAGCGGAGATCACCCACCCCATCAAACAGAGATCCTCTTATCACCCTGATCAAATTGGCCTGTGGGTGCTTTTCCTAGAAATGCATTCCACGCAGAACTCCTTTTGTACCCATGAACTGGCTATCTCGAATAAATGTAATGGATACACCGTATTCTTCCATATCCTGCTGATTGTATGCTTCCAATAGTATCCACGGTTATCTGTAATAGACAGCCGGTGTAATGATACAAAGCCCCTCCATTCTGGCTACATTCTTTTTAACTTTAATCTGAGACATCAAGATTCACTTCCGTCAAAAATCTTGTAAGAGCGTCCTGCCAATCTGGCAGCAGGATAAAACCGTTTTCAATCAATTTTCGTTTGCCCAGACGGCTGTTCGCAGGTCGCGCAACTTTATTCATACCATACTCAGTCGTGCTGACAGGAAGAACTGTGACCATCAGACCGCATTGCTGGTAATTTTTACAGCAGAAGTTATACCAGCTTGTGCACCCATCCTCATTCGCGGCATGATAATACCCATATTTTTTCATTTCGGTCATATCGACCAAAAGTCAGGCAAGATCAGCAGTGTATGCGGGAGCGCCAATCTGGTCGTTGACGACCCGAACGGTATCGTACGTTTTACTCAAACCAATTATGGAACGAACAAAGTTCTTGCCCTTCAGCCCGTATAGCCATGCGATACGAACAAAAAATACTTCTGCAATGTTTTGCTAACGGCCAGCTCTCCTTCGAGTTTGAATCTTCCATAGACATTCATCGGTCCATAGCTCTTGCAATCCGGACGCCATGGAAGATTTCCCATCCGTCAAAGACGTAATCAGCGGGAATATAAACCAATTTACAATTCAATAATCTGCATGCGTCAGCAATATTCTGGGTGCCGCCTACGTTGGTAGCAATAACTGTATCTTGCATACCGGCATTTTGGGCCAGGTTAACATCAGTCCATGCGCACAGTGTATCACTACATCTAGGTTCACTTCCTTGAGAACGAACTACACAGCATCGGGATCCGTAATAGCCAGAGGATAATAGGCCTTCGTTGCGGCAGATTCCTCTCCTGGCGCAGCAGTAAGTGCGGGCTGAATGTCGCTACCGATTCCATCGTAGCCCCGTGTTGATAGTTCGGCTACAATATCATGGCCCGGCATCCCATTGATACCTGTAACAAAGCTTTTCATTTCAGGCCTCCCTTGCAATCGATTCACATTACCGCTGCATCACAGTAACATAAACAGAACCACATTTTCGTTTGTCATACTCAGCATAGATCACAGCTCTCGCAGAACGGATTGCTGTGTGATTCATACGCATCCACAAACTGCAGATGCTCCTTTCCGAACCAGACATCTTCCACTGACTCTTTAAAAATATTTCCAATCTGCCAGGCTCCATCAAAATCAACACAGCATGGCACGACTATTCCATTCGATAAAATAACCATTTGTCTCATCTCGGGGCAGCTCTCGCCTTCTGAATAATAACTTTTCCCTGGGATGCGCACCAGCTCCGGATCCTGCGGCATAAATAACGGCTTGTTTTTCTTCTTCAGATCATCCGTCCTGCCGTAGTGCATTTTCTTTAGTTTGAAGCCAAACCCAAGCTTCTCAGCAAAACATTTGATGGAATCAATTTGATTTTCATTTTGTCTTGTAGCCAATGTCTGAATGGTAACTTCTGGCGTTAATCGTTGACGCGCTTTTTTCTGCTGCGCCAATAGAGTCAGTGAATCAACGATTCTGTCAAAATCTGCCCCTCTGCGATATGCGCCGTGAGTCTGTGCTTCAAAACCATCCAGTGCGACTTGCAAATGATCCAGCCCTGATTCGAAGATCCGGTCCATGTTGCTTTCCAGCAGCATGCCATTTGTAGAAATGATGGTTCTGAGCCCTGCATCGTGGGATACAGCGACGATCTGGTTCCAGTCCGGATTCAGCAGGGGTTCCCCCATCACATAGAAACATACCGCTTTTGCATACGGTTTGATCTTCGGAAGAATCTGCTTATACTCCTCAAAGCTCATGTCGTGCAGCTCCCGGGTCATGCAAGTATGCCACGGGCAGGCAGGACACTTCAAATTGCAACGATTTGTGATCTCGATGAGAAAAAAATCCGGAATTTTATCGAAGAAATTCTTCAACACAATCTCCTCCGTCTGCTGAAAGGTACTGGCATACCGCTTCCTGCGGGTCAATCTTCAAAACATCAGCCTCCGCCTGAATCAAGGCCCGGTCAAATTCCAGCAGTCCTTGGAAAACCTCTTCTCGGGTGACCGTCGGAAGCGAAAATACAGGAAAATAGTTACTCCGCTGGTACAGTGTCCAGTCGTCTTCCAAATCATAAATTCCATATTTTTCCGCATTGTTGAATAAGGGCGTTCCAGGCAGAGGTACAAAGATGGTATCCGGACAGACCGATTCGATCAACTCCTCATGTATCAGCTTTGTGACGAATTGAATATTTTTCTGAAAGCTCTCTGCCGTAGTGCCGGGCAACCCCATCATCCAGTAACCATTGCTGCTGATACTGCTGTGTTCCTTCACTAGGCGAAGGCTTTCAATCAAGGTCTGTTCGTCCAGCGTCCGGTTAGCTGCTTTCCGGCATTCCGGTGTAATGTCTTCAAATCCAAAGAACAGCTGGCGCACACCCAGCCTTTCCAGATCTATTACCGTTCGGGCATCCGTCAGATACTCTGCACGGATATCTGCTGAAAACGTAAGGTTCATGCCAAGAGAACTTATCAGCGCAGACAGCTCGCGGACTCTGTCCATATCAAGAGAAATGATATTATCAAAAAAGTGCATCTCAAAGGAAGAACCCATAATTTCCTTCAGCTCGGTCAACTCCTGACGCATGCTGTCCATACTGCGGTATCTGACTTTTCCCCAGAAATAACCGTATACGCAATAGCGGCATCTGAACGGGCAACTCCGCGTCATCTGAAGATAGTATCTGTAATTTTTCCGTTCTCCATGGAGCAGTCCATAATCCGGTGCCGGGATCTCGTCGCCAGTCAGAAGGTCAGGCTCCCCATTAATGAACACCCCTTCTCCGCATCTTCCTGCCATACCAGGTATTTCCTTGGGATCCATACCGCTGCAATAACGTAGCATCGCCTGTTCTGGTTCACCTACTACGATATAATCCAGCTCATCCAGTTCTTTCAGCGTCGCTGCAGGAATTCCGGAAGCGTGAAACCCGCCCATCAATGTGACCAGATGGGGATATTGCTTTTTGATCTGCGTCACATATTTTTTGAGAAATGGATAAATTGGCGTAGTTGTCCAGAAAAAGACAATATCTGCCGAACAACAGTATGTTTCATACAGTGATTGATCACCAGGGAGATTAACATAGGAAACGGAAATACCGTGCTGCTTCAGCCATGCGCCCAGCGTAAGTAGTGCATTGGAATAATTTCTTCTGGTTTTTCGTTTCGTATCCCGTCCATTACGTTGATTCTGAATGAAGTTCAACGCTTTTTTCTGCAGTTGAAGCTCACGGGTCTCATCCCCGACCATATAATGTGCGATAGACTGGTAATCCACCAAGAGTACTTTTTTCTTATCCATAGTAGCTTACCACCCCTTAATATTACTTATCAATGTGATAGCCTGCATTCGTATCCAGAACTGCCCGCAAAAGCGGTACTTCTAGCTGTGCTTCGTTTGCCTGATACACGATGGAAGAAAGATCCTTAGGCAGACAGGAGCCGCCGAAGCCACGATTGTCAGGATACACAAACGTATGGCTTCTTCCGATCCGCGGATCCAACAGCCACGTTTCACGAACCTTGTTGTAATTAAGCCCCATGGCTTGTGCGATGTCATAGAACTGATTGCAAAAAGTCACTTTCGTGGCCAGAAAGCTGTTCTCCATGTATTTCGCCAGCTCTGCGGTTTTTGTATCCACCTGATTGATAATGAGGTCAGCGTTGAATACGGTCTGATACAGTTGTGCAGCCACCTCTGTATCTTGCTCTGCTCCGCCAAGCGTGATCCAGCTTCTGTTGTGGGGATCCGCATACGGATGTGCTTGGGTCTCACCATAATATTCAGGCTGGAATACGATTCTCTTTCCCGTTTTTTCTATCCACCGATCTGTAAAACCTACAGGAACTGTAGAACGGATAACGATCACTTCACTTTTGATCCAATTCAGTACATATTCAACAATAGAGGTGTCGCAACTGCCATTTTCGTTCTGTGGTGTCGGAACGCAAATAAATGCGATGCGGCAGCGGTTGATATCTTCCCGCGTGCCGATTCCCTTGATCTCGTCATAGACGGCCGCATGGGGAAACAACTCTTTCATAATCGTTCCAACATGTCCGATGCCTACGATTCCTACTTCTTCTGTTTTCATGATATTTTCTCCTTTAGTAGATTGCAGATTGCTTCAGCCCGAATATCCCAAGTATGACTGCGGGCTGTCTGAAACGCACGGTGGCAAAGCCTTTCCCGAAGGGAAGGGTCCCCGCATACACGATCCATTTGGCTCAGAAAATCCCTAGGGTTGTCTTCCTGTGCAATCATAGCATTTTCTCCGTGCTGCAAAATCTCCATTAGATCCGTATTTTGGGATGCAATAATCACTTTTCCAGCACTCAGATACTCAAACATCTTCAGCGGGGAGTGGAATTTATATTTTTGTTTTGTCATTGGAAGCAGCAAAAAATCTGCATACCGCATATACTGTCTGGCTCTTTCATTGGATACCTGAGGAATATGTTTCAGATTCTTTTTCACCTGAATGGCTCCGCTGGCTCCGCCAATTATCAGAAAATTGTACTGACCGGAGATGTCTGCCATTTTAAGGATAGTCTCAATACCTTTCCCCTTTTGAAGGCTCCCAACATACATAGCAATCGGTTTGTCCGCTTCGAACCGGGGCATGGATACATCCGCCACTGCCGAATCTTCATATTCCACAGATACACCGCTGTGCAGAACCGTCAGCTTTTCCTCTGGAATACCAAAATCCATGCATTCTTTGCGCAAGGCATCAGAGATGCACACAATTCCCTTCAGATACCGGCTGTCTGTTATGCTCCGGAGCTGATTCTTATAATATCGGTCAAATCTCCTCTCGTCCTGATCCAGTTGATGGATCTCATAGACATTCGGGACATGGAATTTACACAGCCAGTTATTGAGGATCACATCTCTGGAATACACAACATCTGGCTTCCAACGCCATGTATACCTAAGCAGCGCCAACTTCAGCCCCAGCTCATTCCATTTCAGTGAGTACTTTGGCAGAAGTATTAACGGGAACGGAGCCACCCGATAATGTTGAAATACATCTGCGTATGGCTCTCCGTGAATCAGCAACGCCAAAAGGTCGGCTTTTGCATTTAATGCAGCGCACTGCTGCATGACTGCAATGGAATTGGCAAAGTTGGAGGGAATCTGTGAATAAGAACAGTACAATATCTTCATTTGGGTATCCTTTCAAAATCGATTCTGGCCGTCTGCCAGTATTCGCTATTGTTCCTCCCAGAGTAATACAGCGTCAATGCAGAGTCCTTAAGCACAATACTGCCGCGATATACGCTTTTTTCAGAGAACCCAGTACCAGAACTTACCAGCATGGTGGACTTTTCCCAAGTGGCTCCGCCGTCGGAGCTGTGCATAAGCCAAATACTATGCTGTCCATCTTTTTTGATATCCGCCGCCATATACAGCTTTCCGGAGCCTTCGCATATATCCAGATGCCACACATATTCCGACGCTTTCAAGCCCTTTATTTCACAGCTTTCAATGAACTGGACGTTCCAATTTCCGTCAAAAACCAAATGGCGCACTTCATACCGACCATATATTTTTTCACAATACCAGCAATGCACGCTACCAAGATAGTCAATCATCGATGGCGACAGCAGCAATTCGTGGTTGTCCCAAGATGCTGCGGCGGAATAAACTGTGCCGCAGTATTTCCATTCCTGCTCCCATTGATAACGATCAATGGAAATTGCAGCGGTACCGTCCCGATGAATAATCACTTTACGGTCAAACAAATAAAGCTCATTCTGCCGAAGCAATAGTGCCGGATCGGAATGATATCCCAACTTGTGCGCAGGGATCGGACTAACAGGAACCGCAGCGGAACCCAGCCAGCTCCATTTTGTTCCGTCCTGACTGAATAAGAGGATCGGCGTTTCATAGGCATCATTTTTATAGGGGAAAGCGCTAATAGCCATCATGTAGCAACAGCGGGCAGGATCATAGATGACATCCGGATGAACACTCTGCCCATCCGGGCAGTATGGATCCAGATCCAGAATGATGCTCCCGTTCGTGCTGACCATGGAGCAGGCAGGGATCAGCCGCTTGCCGCCTCCGCAGCGGATTAGGAACGCCGTTCTGAAATTGCAGTACCAGCGGAATCCCCACAACTCTGCATAATGCCGGTGTCCGGGTTTCTTTTTGAGTAATCTTCCAATGACGTGAATATAGCATCCATAGATCCGCTCCGACATCTGCAGCTTTCGACTTTGCAAAAAAGACAGACCATATTTCAGCATATCCTGTACCTACGCAATATTTCTGCCTGCACGGGCAAATACTTGTCTGAATATCTTCGAATTGCAGGAACATTTTTGCTCAGCACGTTCACGATCTCACTCCGAATCCGGACCTTTTCCTTTTCAGATATATCGGAAAGCGGCGCTTGGTCCAGCTCCAATAGACAATCTGCCAAGCTCTTCGTCAGATAAACCCTTGCGATCCGCTCGGTGTCTTCCCGGCAGATACCCAGCAGATCTCCGTAGTGTTGGATTGCGTGACTCATCAGAATACGATCCCTGTACTTGTCACAATAGAATCGATGCATGGTGCTATCCTCATGCAAATGGTAGATATACATCATCTCCCGAGAAAAATATACTGTCTGCACACTTAGCAACATATCCATCGAATAAAACATGTCTTCCCCGTAGGACATTGTGTGTTCCCGGATGAATGGATCTTGATACTGTGCAGCTTCTCTGCGTACCACCTTGCGCGCCAGCGTCTTAATGAGTCGCTCATCTGTCATTTTTTTAAAAAGGTCGTTCCGCGTACAATATCCTTCCGGAAACTCATCATTCAAGAGAGCGGGGTCTCCATTGCCATCATCCAGGTACATCCCTCCGATGTATAAATCACAGGGGTATTGCAACAACCGGGCATATATATTCCTCAGTGCATATGGCGTCAGTTCGTCATCTGCATCTAAAAACACCAAATACTTACCTCGTGCCCGTTTGGCTCCCAAATAACGTGCATTCTGTGTTCCCCCGTGCGCAATGGAGAAGTAACGCAGTCTTGCGTCACATATCGATTCGACCAGCTTTTCCGTATCATCCGCAGATCCATCATCCACCACGATCATTTCATAATCAACATAATCCTGATCCAGAACGGAACGGATTGCATTTCCAAGATAGTGTCCTGCCTGATAGGTTGGAATCAAAATACTAAAGAACGGATCCGAATTCATAATCTTTTCTCTCTTCTATATTTATTTTCCTTTCGGATTCTGTCAGCCGTTGAAATGATTGCTTGGGCATCCTCGGGATCATCCAGCCGATAGTCCTTCCGATATTTCCGGAATACCAAGCAAATATCATCGAGGCTTACTCGGTATGGATTGGCAGTAACCGCCAGATCTGACGCACCTGGGATCTGATGGGAAATCTTTGGACGATATGCAGAATGCATCACGCACCCCGGACTCAATTCGACTCGCAGGCCATCAATGTACACCACATTAATCTGTTTCTCCAAAGCGAACTCGATCGCACGCTGCGGAGATTCAATAATCGGCTCCCCGCGATCGTTCAAAGACGTATTACACAGGATTGGGTATCCAGTATGCTCCTTCATGCTTTGCAAAATACCGTAGATTTTACGCAAAGGTATGTCATTTTTGCATACAGTCTGTACACGCGCAGTAAAATCCAGATGTGCGATCGAAGAAAGCGCCTCACAATATTGAGGACGGATCCGAAACACATGGAGCATATACGGGGATGGCCGGATCTCTTCAAAGTATTCCGAAGCCTCTTCTTCCATCACGATGGGTGCTACCGGCCTCCAGAATTCGCGCTGCTTGATCTGGTTGAGACGGTCTTTTGTCCGAGGATCTGACGGATTTCCCAGCAGACTACGATGCCCCAATGCGCGCGGACCAATCTCAGCAGCGGATTCATACCAGACCACTACATCTTCGCAGATATCCTTCGCCGCAATATCAGCGCAAAACTCAGAAACCTGCTTAATCTGGGGATTTGTTTTCCAATTCTCCAGCCATTCAGAATTGTACAGCGTTCCGGCACGGAACGGATTCCGTCCAAACGAAAACGATATATTGCCCAGATTTTGATGGAACGACATTAGGCCGATGCCAAGCGATTGTCCACCATCGTTAATGCAGGGGGCAGCCATGAAATCGCGAAAATGATACTTCTTCATAAGGTAGGAATTGGTGGGACAGTTCAAACAGAACCCTCCGCCGACCGCCAGTATCAGTTCCTCACCGCTAAGTCCGTACATTTTCAGGATTTCATCCACCTGTTCATCCATTATTTTGATTGAGAAATCCTGAATAATCTTCATCACCGCGCTGATTTTGTTTTCTTCCAGAGAAAAAGCATTGTCATAGCCGGTCGAAAAATGGATAAACGCCTGCTTGTCCATTTTTTGGATCGGCGCAATCAATTCATGATAGATCTCCCATATTTTTTTGCTGAAAATGTGTCCAAAATCACTTCTGTTCAAAATCGGAGGTGCAGTGATCGTACACGAGGTCGCCGAAGCCAGGGCCATCAGGCTTCCCTCGCCCATCTGGTTTGCTTCTGCGGCCACTGCCCATAATGCAGCCGGCGACTGAATCGGGAAAAGCTGGATATTTCCGTGATCCACGATGCAACCAACAAATTCATGAAGAGTTCCCGGATTTTCTGTCTCATAATCAGATCCATAGTCCAGCGCCATGCCCAAGATCCTGCTGTTGTAAAACAGATCGCTTTCCAGCATGATCGCGGAAAACAGGTGGCTGAGGTTATGATAGGTAAAACCATAGGGGTGGTCAAAGGATATTTCAGTATCCAGTTCCGGCGTACCAAAAATGTGGACGACGTCCTTTAACGAAAGATCATAGGGCCTGAGCAGTTCATTGATCACGTTCTTCAATTGTGCAACACTATGCCACGCTTTATTAAAATGTTTAATGCCGGTATAGCGTTCCAGCTCCCAGTATGCAATCAAGTCAATTTCCCCATCATGCAACTTCCACAGAGCCATATTTTGATCGTGCCGGTCAGCAATGCTGACATCAAAAATATTACAGTTCTTATCAATGCTGAAATAGGTGGATAAATAATACCCATTTCGCAACTTGCTACTCATAATAAATACCGCACTCCTCACTCTGCAGCAGTATATCAAAGGCTCGCCGGATGGAGGCTGCTGTGATATTAGAAATGTCGCGTTCTGAGTTTGACAGAATATTCACCGTTCTCCCTCCAGCAAGGAAATCATTGTAATGGAGCCCATGGTATGGCAGGCACTGATGATACTCACCGATCCTGATGATCGGCAGCCCCGCTGCAGCAGCCAAATCCAGTGCACCTGAATTCATACCGACCGCAAGCCGATATTGCGAATAATCGCATATCTGCTGGTAATAGTCAGGATACCGATGATCTTTATATAGGACTTCACTTTCTTCATACTGCTCTAAAATCGAAAAATATTCTTCCGAAAGGAAGGAACCTGCAATCGTCCACCGTATGCCAAAAGTTCTGCCCAGCTCCAGAATTTCCCGAAATAATTCACAGGACAGATTGCGTTCTGGCATAATACTGTTCAGCCTAACAAACAGCAAGCCAAAGTCTTCTTTCCATGGCGCATGCGGTTCCACAATCAAATGATCCATAATGCAATTACGTATGTAGTATTGCTCCTGATAGCGGTCCAGCAGAATGAATTCTGCATCGACACCTTGCGTAACTATTTCCAGCAACACCTTTTTGCATTTCTGAAAGTATTCTGTCTCGAAACAGTGATATACTTCTCCGTGCGCGTACTTCCGCAATTGCCCATTCAGTGCAGCAATATCCTCCGCGATATGAATATCAATGGCACCTCTTCGGATATAGCCGTCATCCCTGCTCTGATCCGGAAAATGAAAGGGCACCAGATGCTCCAGCAGCGTATTGGTTCTTTGGTATCCGGCAGCCAGACAGAAAAGGACTATTTTCTTTTTTTGTTCCAACGCCATCTCACATAGCGCATGAAAGAAACGAAGCGCATCTCCAGGTCCCGGATCACACAAAAGTGCATAGATCATGGCAATATCCTTACACTCTGACGAGGATCCCTTGTCTTAACGCATTTTCTACAACGTCTGGCGTGATTCCTTTTTGCTGGAGTTCTTCCATTGTAAATACGCTGCAATGATCGCGTACGATCCCGTGGAACATATCATCATAATACCGGTGCGTGTAATCGTCAAAAAATTTTTCGTCCAGATACTCACACCACGCAGCCAGCTTTACACACTGGCTAGTAGCGGAAGTATCCGTCCATCCCGAAGAGGTGATCCCGATGCTGTTTTCGTCCAAACGCAGACGAAAGCTCGCCATCGCTTCACCAAAAACTCTTTCGAACTCATCGACCATATTATCAATCGTCAGATTCGACAGAATATAGTCTCGGGCCCCGCACAGTTTGCAGTCACTTCCCTGCGTCAAAATAGCCTCCGCCTCGCGGGACGTTTGCTCAATATCCCCGTACGGAACAATGTGTATGTATTCTTTGATAGGCATCGTTCGATATGTGGAAGTGTTGGCAGCAATCACCGGCGTACCGCAAAGCAGCGATTCCACAGATACATTTGAAAATGCCTCCACAAAGCTGCCGATGCACAGGATCAGATCACAGTAAGAATAGTATTCCGGCATCTTATCATGTGGGATCCATTCGTAAGTCAGAATGTTGTTTTCCAATCCCATCACTTCAATATTTCTTTGAATGACATTGTAAGTCTCATCGGTCCGGTCAGAAAGCCCTTTGTCCATATACTGAGGGATCAGCAGTTTAATCCGTTCTCCCCATCGCTGTTTTAGGATCCGGATCACCTTCAATGCGTTCACGAAGCCCTTCGTACTGTCGGGGCGATGCGGAAAACCAACCACGACCATATCCGTTTTCTTGGGAAGACCCGTGAAATCATAAAATTCCTGCGAGATCTCAGATGGCTTGAAGGTCTCACCGCAGTATCCGTTATATACGATGCTTACCTTGCCGGAAATGCGGGGATTGACCTGCCGGAAAGAATCATGCAGGCAAAGATATGTATGCATTGAATTGACAATAATATGCTCTTCATTAAAATTCAGCGCACCGAGCAGGGTTTCAGCATAGCAGAAATCTCTCAGCGAAATGACAGTCGGAATCCGATTCTTTAGGAATTCGATGTTCAGGCCGCCATCATGGCAGTAAAACAGATCTGCATGCAGTATTTCTTCTCCCACAATTCGACAAACCTCCGTCAGCGCAAAGGGGGATACTCCGTAAGGAAGCGGAAATGCACCGCGAAGAGGAAGGATAGGCTTTACAACGGCATTCTCCCCTAGTACGAAGGACTCACAATTATCCTCCCGATAGGGGCAAAGAATCGTAACTGAATGCCCCTTCCTTCCCAATCCGACAGCAATATCCCGCAGAACTTTCTGCGATCCGCCTAGTACTTTGCTTTGAAATACGACACCCAATGAAAAAACCAAGATTCTCATATATTACCTCACGTTTATTTTAGTCATGTGCCCTTCGTCAGATTTGTGCCTGCGCTTTGCCGGTCAAAACGGCATGCGATGCAACATAGTGCTTCTTATAACACATAAAAATGCCTTTGGCACATCAGCTCCCCCTAACCCCCCTCAATCATGAGGGGGTAGGGCTTTTCTTTCCTCGAAAAATGTAACATAATAACAACATCAACATTTTACAGGACATTTTTTGTGATTATTACAAAATTAATGAATTTACCCGCCATCCAAGAGATATGGAAATGGAGAACATCTCGAAGATGATCCATTGCGGGGCTCCATCCTTTGGCGGTGCCCTTTACTGCTGTGGCAAATGTGGGCTGCCCTTCCGCTGTCACAGCCAGTTCTGTCCGACCTGTGGCACTCTTTACTCTGTAAAACGTACCACTCCAACAGGAAAAGAGATGCATTCAAGCTTCTGCTGAATATGTATGAAAGCTTTCAGTTCCTCATTATCGATTCCCCCGTCAACGGCGATATCGATCAGACGGGTAGTTTGACACTGCATGGAATTCAGCGAAGCAAGCATCTCCAAGACAATTTGCGACAAATCCTTGATTTTGATTTTGGGAACATATTCTCTTCCAATGGGACATTGTTGAGCGCAGTAATTGTTACAGAGCATGGGTGCCCTATAACGCTCAGCCATCAGAAGAACTTCATCCGGGTGAGGCTGGAACTTCTCATTTTCAATTCTCTCAATCCGTTCCGGAGGAATGGTCTCCAAAACTTCACTGGCCGCTTCACGGCTTAGTCCCATGGTCTCTCGCGCCTGCCAGTACAAATTTTAATTTTTCGTAGATACACCGCCATCATTAAACCTTCTACTGTTTAGAAACCGATATGTCAATACCATTATATCACAATTTGTATTTTTTTCAATGTAATAAGAGGAACTCCTTGATAAATAAGAAAAATGATCACCCACCTATATAGTATTTATCTTGTTTGTGTTATTCGAATAGGTGTCAACCGGTCACAAACCATCTTAGCATTTCCGTTATCCATAAGGATTTTTATGCTGGATTAACATTTAAAATTTCTACTATGTTAATCTGTGAAAAACATTAAATTATTCTTCGGAAACAGTGTGTTGTGAGAATCATATCAAATTTCAAACTTTTTGCCTTAATTAGAATAAACCCATGTGCTTTTTCACCCATTTAGCAGATCACTATTAGCAAATCACTTGTTCTACCGATTATTTCTCGTTTTTGGGGTATCCCCTCTTGCTAATTCTGCGAAAATTTGCGCGAAGCCCCACGCCGGTCTTCATACAAATAGAGCGTAGGGATTTTGGCTCCCCCTTGGGGCCACCGCATGACAGCAATTATTTTGTACCGCCTTTTGCCCTTTCCCGGTAGTAATACTCCTTTGATTTGAGTTTATTCCTCACACTCTGACATTCCAGTGTCCCGCAATATTTCTGTCGGTTCCCTCGCTTGATGAATGCCTTACCGCAAGCCTGGCAGAACGCAATATTGGTTTTACCGCCGTAGTCATCCAGAGCGTTGGCATTCACCGCCATAAATCTGGCAAGGCCGAAATAGGCTGCGTCCACCACGGATTTGACAGTGGGCTGCAGCTGGATCTGCCCGGTGGCGAGGTCATATTCCAAGCCCATATTCAGCTTCGTTATTTTCTCGACAAACCGCTGCAGCACCAGGGGACGGTGGGTGCTGTCCGTCCGATACCACTCCCGGAGCAAGTTCTCTTGTTCCTGTACACAAACACCATCGTAAATTCTCTGGGCATCGGCTGCTTTGCCCTCCATCAGACTACGGATGGCGAAGGCTGTCATGGTGTCGATATAGAGCTGCTCCAAATCCTGCACCATATCTTCCACAAAAACGCGATAGGATTCCAACATATTCACCATGCAGTCCCAAAAGCCATTCGGATCATCGTTGTTCATTTCCAGGTGCGCCACATTATCTCCATAAAAATAGTAGGGATGAATATTCTCCAGACTCCACCGAATCAGAATCCGTGCACACTCTTCCAGAGGCTTGTTCCGAAGGTCCAGGTTCAGATTGCACAGCTCAATCAGCAACTCCTGCCCGGAAGGGTAACCCTTATAGACCTTGGGAAATTGCCCGGGGTTGTATTCCGCAAATATCGTTAGCTTACCATCCTCGGTTCCAATTCTGTATGAATGGAACCGGAGGGTGTGTTTTTTTATGTCTCCGATGCCGCCGATCTCATAATCCGTCAGTTCTCGTTTCAGATCCATAGCGTCACTCTCCTTTATTACCGAAAATCTTACCGTTAGAACCATGTATTTTGCATTTGATCTTACCGATAGAGCAAAGATTTATGTCCCTATTATATGCGATAATACAGCCAAACACAAGAGAAGGGAGTGAAATATATGAAAACGAGTTCTAACAAGTCCGTATTCAATCTCAAGGAAGCGGCGGCTTACCTGGGAATCAGCGTACCCACCCTGGTGCGGTTGCTGGGGAGCGGAGCCATTCCATATCGCCGTGTGGGACAGCGGTGGCTCATTGCACGCTCTGCGCTGGATGATTGGCTGAACAAGAAAAACTAAGGAAGGAGTGAACACCATGGCCGAAAACACACCAATCACCGTGTACACAGCAGAGTGCATCGGTAACGCAGCCAACTGCCTGTATCCCAATGAAGTCAAAATCACGGATGAGGTCTCCGCGAAGCTGGCCTTTGCCAAAGACATGGTCTGCGCCCGGTACAAAAACAACTATCGGAACACCGCAAACTTTGAGGTTGCCAACGCCCTGCCCGGGGACTGTGACAACGACCACTCCGATGAACCGGCGGACTGGGTCACCCCGGAGGACATTGCAGACCTCTTTGCCGATGTTCCCTATGTGCTGCACTACAGCCGCCATCACATGAAGCCCAAAGGCGAGAAAAGCGCCCGTCCCCGGTTTCATATCGTGTTCCTCATTGACCCGGAGCGGGATGCAGACCGCTATACGGCTCTGAAGCAGCGCCTATTGGCGGCATTTCCATTCTTCGATGCCAACGCCATGGATGCCGCCCGGTTCCTGTTCGGTACGGAAGATCCCCGGGTCATCTATCACCCCGGCACGATTACCCTGAACGCCTTTCTGAACGACTTGGAAGGGGAACAAGCCTTTGCCGAACTGGGGCGCGCCATTCCTGAGGGCAGCCGTAACAGCACCATGTCCCGGATCGGAGCCAGGATCATCAAACGGTACGGCGATACCCCGGAAGCAAAGGTTCTGTTTTTCCAAGCTGCCCAGCAATGCTCCCCACCTCTGGAGGATCGGGAGTTGGAAAGTATCTGGGCAGGAAAGCAACGGCTCTATGCCAAAATCTGCAAGCAGCCCGGGTATATCCCACCGGATACTTACAACAGTACCGGCCCCGTAGTCTGGGACACGCCCATCCCCTTTGACGAATATGACCTCCCCACATTTCCCGTGGACGCATTACCGGAGGTCATTCGCCGCTATGTGCTGGCGGTGTCGGAGTCCACCCAGACCACCGTGGATATGGCGGCGGTGGAGGCTCTGGGCGTTGTGTCCCTGTGCAGTCAGGGAAAATACTTCATCCGGGGCAATGCGGACTGGGCAGAACCCCTCAATACCTACACAGTTGTCATCCTCCCGCCTGCGGAGCGAAAATCCTCGGTGCTGTCCATGATGATCCGCCCGGTGGAAGTATTTGAAAAATTGGCAAACGAACGGCGCAGTCCGGAAATCGTCAAAAGCCAAATGGAACTGAGCAAGTTGGAAAAGGAGAAGCGCAGTCTGGTGGAGCGGGCATCCAAAGGCAAAGCAACCGAGGAGGATATTAAAAACAAGGCCAAAGAAATAGCCGAATACGAACCGGTTAAGCCTCTCCGACTCTTCGTGGACGATGTGACCTCTGAAAAGCTAACTTCCGTTCTGGCCGAGAACAACGGTTGTGCGGCGGTGGTTTCCGCAGAGGGCGGTATCTTCGATATCATCAGCGGCCTGTACAGCCGCAATGTGAATATCGATGTATTCCTCAAAGGTCACAGCGGTGATACCATCCGGGTTGACCGCATCGGGAGAGCCAGCGAAAGCATCATCCACCCGGCATTGACCATGGTGCTGGCAGTGCAGCCGGAAGTGCTGAACGGGCTGATGAGCAACAACACCTTCCGTGGTCGTGGCCTGACCGCCCGATTCCTGTACTCCATGCCGAAATCCACTGTTGGCAGTCGTTCTTTCTCCACGGAACCAATCCCGGAAGGTGTCAGAGTCAGGTATCAGGATCTGATCGAGGCCATTCTTTCCAGCGACAATGAGCAGCAGCCAATCAGCCTGGACGATGGTGCCGAGGAAGTGCTGGAAACCTTGTTCAACGAGGTGGAAGGAAGGCTGAAAGGTGACTTGGCAGAGATCCCCGACTGGGCGGGTAAGTTCGTGGGTTCCGTCCTGCGTATCAGCGGCATTCTGCACGTCATGAAATATCCCAAGGACTCCATGTTCGACCCTGTCGACAGAGAAACCATGGAGAACGCCGTCACCATCGGCAGATACTTTCTGGAACACGCCAAAGCCGCATATTCTCTCATGGGTGCCGATGCCGTAAACAAGAACGCTCAATATTTGCTCTCCGCCATCAAACGGGAGCGGCTTACGGAGTTTTCCCGCCGGGATGCCATGCGGCTGTGCCGCCGGTTCAAGACGGCCGAGAGTCTGCAACCTGTACTGGATCGGCTGTGCGAATACGGTTATCTTGCCGCCAAGCCGCTGCCACCCGCCCACGGAGCAGGAAGAAAGCCCTCGGAGATTTACCTGACCAATCCGGCTGTGCTGGAGGATTTCACCGGGGAGGGGCGGTCATAATCTCCGGGGCTTTTTACCCGGACAACGGGCGTGGGGTCTCACGCACAAAATCGCAAATTCAAAAGGGGAATTACCCCAAAATCAAACCCGGGAGGTTTCAATATGACCAAACACGAAATCGAAATTCTGAATGTCATGCGCAGCCGTGGAAAGACCGCCATGGACATCGCGCTCACCCTTCAGATCTCCGTCAATACCGTTCGTTCTTACATCCGCCGTCACCCTCCGGAGGATGCTGTCCGGGTCGAATGCCGCCAGTGCGGAAAGCCCATTCTCCAGGTGAAGGGCAGAAAGGCCAAATACTTCTGCTCCGATAAGTGCCGGAACGCCTGGTGGAACGCCCACCCGGAGAAGGTGCAGCGGAAAGCCTATTATCATCTGACCTGCGAATACTGCGGAAAGGAGTTTATCAGCTATGGAAACCGGAAACGCAAATACTGCTCCCGCTCCTGTTACGCCGACGCAAGAAGATCTCATTCGGTATCGGATACTCTGCGCAATGCTGGATAATCTCTGCCGGACAGGAGAACTGGATGCCCTCACCCGTGACCGGGCAAACGCCGTTCTTGCCATGAAAACCGGCCTGAAACAGGACAGTATATTCATTTGAAATTCGTCACTATATGGACTTGCTATATCCCCCGAAACGAGCAATATATGTAGCTGACGATACTTGATACAAAGGAGGATACCATGCCAAGAACCGTAGAACAAATCCAATTTTCACCCCGGATGCCCAAGCCCCTCCGGGTGGCGGCATACGCCAGAGTGTCCAGCGGCAAGGATGCCATGCTTCACTCCCTGGCGGCCCAGGTGGATCATTACAGCACCTTCATCCGCCACCATCACGGCTGGGAGTATGTGGGCGTTTACGCCGACGAAGCCAAGACCGGCACCAGGGACAACCGGGAGAACTTCCAGCGGATGCTCATCGACTGCCGTGCCGGAAAGATCGATCACATCATCACAAAGTCCATATCCCGGTTTTCCCGGAATACCGTGACCCTTCTGGAAACGGTACGGGAGCTGAAGGAACTGGGCATCAGCGTTTATTTTGAAGAACAGTCCATCGACACCGCCACCGCTGACGGAGAGTTGATGCTTTCCATTCTGGCAAGTTATGCCCAGGAGGAAAGCCTCTCCGCCAGCGAAAACCAGAAGTGGAGGGTGAAACGGAATTTTGAAGAAGGCATTCCCTGGCGATTCTTCATGCTGGGCTACCGCCGGGAGAACGGTAAGCTGACTGTCATCCCGGAAGAAGCGGAGATCGTCAGAAGTATCTTCGATGACTACCTGGCAGGAAAGGGGGTCACCGCCATCGCCAAACGGCTGAACGAAAGCGGATACGCCACCCAGAGCGGATGTGTGTTTCACAAGAGTGCCGTGGAACGAATTCTCCGAAACTATGCCTATACCGGGAATCTCCTGCTCCAAACCAAATTTCGGGAAAACCATCTGACCAAAGTCACCCGTAGAAATAAGGGCGAATTGCCCCGGTATCACGCGACGGACACCCACGAAGCCATCATTCCGCTGGAAACTTTCAATGCCGTCCAGACGGAGATTCAGCGGAGAAAAGAGAAGTATGCCCCCGCCAAGCCACAGCAAACATCCCCTTTTACAGGGCTTATCACCTGCGCCATCTGCGGCAAGCACTACCGCCGCAAAACCACCGCCACGGGGCCGGTCTGGATCTGCTCCACCTACAATTCCTACGGCAAATCCTACTGTCCCTCCAAAGCCATCCCCGAGGAAAAGTTGATGCAGACCGCCGCCCTGGTTGGGCATACGGGCGAAATAACGGCAATTACAGCCCACAACGATAATCTTCTGGGGTTTACCCTCAAGGACGGAACCAACGCCGTGAAGCGGTGGCAGGACCGCTCCCGTGCCGAGAGTTGGACAGCGGAAATGCGCCGGGCAGCCGGAGAGAAAACATGGGAAAGGAAGCAGCACCATGCCGAAAGCTAAAAATGTTACGGTCATCCCCGCCACACTGAATATCCATACCAAAACACCCACCAAGGAGCGGGTTCGCCGCCGGGTAGCCGCTTACGCCCGTGTCTCCACGGACAGCGAAGAACAGCTTACTTCCTATGAAGCCCAGGTGGATTACTACACCAAGTTCATCCAAGAGAACCCGGATTGGGACTTTGTGGAGGTTTACACCGATGAGGGCATCAGCGCCGTCAACACCAAACGCCGGGACGGCTTCAACCGCATGATCCGGGATGCCCTTGCCGGAAAAATCGACCTGATTGTGACCAAGAGTGTGAGCCGATTCGCGCGAAATACCGTGGACAGTCTGACCACCATCCGAAAGCTGAAGGAGGCTGGCTGTGAGTGCTTCTTCCAGAAAGAAAACATCATGACCTTCGACTCCAAGGGCGAACTACTCATCACCATCATGTCCAGTCTGGCGCAGGAGGAGAGCCGTTCCATTTCCGAAAATGTCACCTGGGGACAGCGGAAACGGTTCTCCGACGGTAAGGTCAGCATCCCTTACGGCCAGTTCCTGGGTTACCGCAAAGGTGCCGATGGTTTGCCAGAGATCGTTCCGGAGGAAGCGGCGATTGTCAAACGCATCTACCGCGAGTTCCTTCAGGGGAAATCCACCAATGCCATCGCCACCATGCTGACGGAGGAGGGCATCCCTACCCCCGGAAAAAAGACCGTCTGGCAAAGGGCCACCGTGGAGAGCATCCTGCGGAACGAAAAGTACAAGGGTTCTGCTCTGCTTCAGAAGTCTTTCACGGTAGATTTCCTCACCAAGAAAACCAAGATCAACGAGGGGGAGGTTCCCCAGTACTATGTGGAGGACAGCCACCCCGCCATCATCGAACCCTGGGAATGGGAGCAGGTTCAGGTTAAACTGGAACGGCGCAAAAACAGCCGCAACCGGCACCATCAGACCAGCCCCTTCTCCGGGAAGATCATCTGTGCCGACTGCGGCGATATTTTTGGAGCAAAGACCTGGCACTCCACCGACCGTTACCGTCGTGTTATCTGGCAATGCAACGGCAAGTTCAAAGGGGAACGCAAATGCGAAACACCCCACCTGACCGAGGACCGGCTGAAGGAACTGTACCTGGCAGCCCTTGGGGAGTATCTTTCCGACCGGGATGCCGCCATCGACCAGCTCCGCTATTTCCAGCGGATGCTCACGGACACGGACTTCATTGATGCGGATATTCAGGCTTTGGAAGAGGAATTGACCACCATCACCGGGATGCTACGCCTGTGCATCACAGAAAACGCCGCCAATGCCATGACCGAAGAAACCTACCGTACCACCCATGCCGAACTGTGCAACCGCTTTGAAGAAACCGAAGCCAAACTGACAGCACTGCAAAAGCAGCGGGACAAGATGAAAGCAGACGCCATCACCATCGGCGGCATGATGTTCGAACTGGGTGAGTTGGACACCCTGCCCGTAGTCTTCGACGAAAAACTCTGGCACGGCACCATCGACCACGTCACCGTCCACGCCGACGAACGGGTGGTGTTCCGGTTTAAGGACGGGAAGGAAATCGTAACAAGGCTATGAAATATTACGGAAACAGGCCTAGGCTGGTAGGGACAATCCTGCTGACCTGGGCCTGTTTTTTGGGGATATCTCGCTTTGGTACGGTTTGATGATCTGCTTGTAAAAAAGAAGAAAATCCAATATAATATTCCTGTATCAAGAAAGGCGGTGAATTCCATGGCTTTTGAATCCAATACATATTCCGGAATATGTAAATATAAGGATGTTGACTTTACTTTTATATTTAGTGGTGAGGAACTGCGATTGGTTCCTCCGGCAGATAAAAGGGAAATCATTCAGATGGACTGGGTACTGACTCCTTTGGCGAAAGGTGTCTACACAAGAGGAGACCCATTAACCATGGATGAGCCGTACCTAACCGGAAAATGCAATGAAACTGGAACTACTTTCGTATTCATAACCAAGCAAGGGGGACATGTTGGAAGCCAAAATTCTGTTTTATTTGTCCCCATTGTAGCCTACATCAGATGTAGGTACGGACGTGACAGTATCGCCAGAATGTCATTTACCAGTCCTGTGGTTAACTGTATCCATCCGGTCACCCAAGGTTTTGGCTATACAATAGATGTGGAAAGTTTTAATGAGACGGGAGTATTTACTGTTACAACCCAGAGTTTTGATGAAACTACAACGGAACCCCAAACCTTTATGGTTGACAACATACAGGTTTCTGTGGAATTTAGTATTTCCAGAAAGCTAAGCGCAAAGTTGAATGAACCACCCATTACTCTCAGCTCGTCCATGCTTTTTGAATTTGCGCCCACCAATGATTACCGTTTTATTTTTAGGTTGTGGTCTGTTGCAAAACAATTCCTGCAGTATCTTTGCTACAGGAAAAACACTTTTCTTCCCGAAGTTGCGTTGTCTGCGCCTGCGGATGGTGGCAAATATGAGGAATTTGCGACTATGTATGTGCTTAATGAAGCTGGCGATGATGAACCAGAAATACTGAAATCCGGTCGATATATCAAGCAGGAGTACATTGCAGGGGCTGAAGGAAAAATTCTGGCTGATATAGCAAATGGAACACTTTACCTTCGCCACCTGCCCCAAAGCTACCGAAGTGGAAGATCTATTGATGCCTCCAGGTTTGTAATGATTATGGCTGCGTTTGAGTGGGAGTTCCGCCGCTGCTCTCCCAGTGGGATTACAAAGAGTGATGCTACACTTAAAGCGGAAGATGCTGTGGCTGAGCAGATTCAAAGGCTACTGAATGAGGCCAACGGCAGGAAGCAGCATAGTATTTATAAATTTCTGCAACGGCGGGTGAGGTCGGATAGTCTTGAGTCCGAAATCGTTCATACCGGGAAGATAATTGACGATATTATAGGTGTTTTTGGTAAACACCTATATCAAAGAAATGGTCAGGAATTAAAATATTCCGAAATGGGAAATCGGTTATCCTCCCAACGGAATAATTTTGCCCACGGTAACTTGGACAAGGAATTTATAGGCCTATCCCTTCTGGATTTGATGTATATGGAATATATACTCTATGCTATGCAGTTGAATTACTACGGCGTAGATGCTGTCAACATTCGTCACGCCATAAATGACTTGTTTCATCTGAATTATGCCATAAAATAGAAATGAACCTACCCGTAGCTGAGTCTTCCTATTCAGTCACGGGTAGGTTTACTATTGTTACTATGCGTTAGTTCCTATTCTCTGTCAATTCCATCATCAGTTGCGCTCCCAGTTTCAGTCCGGCAGTAAAAGCGATCCGCTCATTCTCGGCGCACAGGCACCCAACCTCTCCAACCACCACATCGCTGTCCTTGATCGGCAGCGAGTCCAGGCAGGCCCGGAGATTTTTGAACCCTTCCTTCGCCTGGGGACTGTCCATGTTGTGATACTCCCCATAATGCCACCACAGGGCATCCAGGCATGGCTGTGGGCAGTCCTCCTCAAAAATGATTTTATGCTCCCGGACATAAGCCTGGAGCTGCCGGATGTATTCGTCCATTCCATCACCCTCCACAAAAAGTGTGTGTGATGTTAACTCTGGCGGCGGCAAATTACAAGCAGGTGTTCTGCCCGAATTTTGACCGTCCTTTTTGTCCTTTCTGTCCCATGGGTATCATTAAAAAACCGTCCATATCCGGGGGTTACTCCCAGCCATGGACGGTCCTGTGTATATAGCTGTCTCTTATACACATCTGACGCTGCCGACGATAAGGCTCC
>ENA-UAPA01000232-UAPA01000232.1-human-gut-metagenome-genome-assembly--contig:-NODE-232-length-27362-cov-7.374153_pt1 | contig 27362 bp, 23 predicted proteins | sample MGYA00243476_ERZ654569 | MGnify/ENA primary metagenome ERZ654569 (study PRJEB26926, sample SAMN06164726) | human gut metagenome | biome: ENVO:00009003; feature: ENVO:2100002; material: ENVO:00002003... | reverse complement strand
GTGGGCAAGTCCACCCTGTTCAATAAGCTCTGCGGCCAGCGTCTGGCCATCGTGGAGGATACCCCGGGCATCACCCGCGACCGCATCTTCGCCAACTGCGAGTGGAGCGGCCACGAGTTCCTGCTGGTGGATACCGGCGGCATTGAGCCCAAGGCCACCGAGGGCATTCTGGCCCACATGCGCGAGCAGGCCCAGATCGCCATCGACACCGCCGACTGCATCATCATGGTGGTGGACGTGCGCAACGGCCTGACCGCCGCCGACGAGGACGTGGCCCATATGCTGCGCCGCAGCCACAAGCCCATCATCCTCGCCGTCAACAAATGCGACAACGTGGGCGAGACCCCCATGGAGCTCTACGAGTTCTATAACCTCGGCTTCGACGAAGTCATGCCCATCTCGTCCGTCCACGGCCACGGCACCGGCGACCTGCTGGACGCTGTCTGCGCCCACCTCGATTTCAGCGAGACCGTCGTGGAGGAAGACCGCATCCCCGTCGCCATCATCGGCCGCCCCAATGTGGGCAAGTCCAGCCTGACCAACCGCATCCTCGGTGAGAACCGCATGATCGTGGCCAACGAGGCCGGCACTACCCGCGACGCCATCGACACCCCCGTGGACAACGCTTACGGCAAGTTCATCTTCACCGATACCGCCGGTCTGCGCAAGCGCAGCAACATCACCGACGGCCTCGAGCGCTACATGGTCGTCCGCGCACTGGCCGCCGTCGAGCGCAGCCGCGTGGCCCTCATCCTCGTGGACGCCACCGTCGGCTTCACCGAGCAGGACAGCAAGGTGGCCGGCTACGCCCACGACCAGGGCAAGGCCTGCATCATCGTCGTCAACAAGTGGGACGCCGTGGAGGGCAAGGAGACCAACACCATGGAACTGCAGCGCCGGGGCTATGCCGAGTGCTTCAGCTTCATGGGCTACGCTCCCATCATCTTCATCTCGGCCCAGACCGGCTACAACGTCAACAAGCTGATGCAGCTCATCCGCGATGTGGACAGCCAGAACGGTGCCCGCGTGCCCACCGGTGTGCTGAATGAGATGCTGGCCCGTGCCACCGCTCGGATGCAGCCGCCCAGCGACAAGGGCCGCCGCCTGAAGATCTTCTACCTGACCCAGGCTTCCACCCGTCCGCCGACGTTCGTGGCCTTCGTCAACGCAAAGCACCTGTTCCACTTCAGCTATCAGCGGTATATCATCAACCAGATCCGCGAGAACTTTGGTCTGGAGCACACCCCCATCCGCCTTGTCGTGCGTGAGCGCGGCTCCGGCGAAGTGGGCGCGAAGGACGTATAAGGAAGGGAGACTGGTTCTATGACCGCATTTCTCATTGTGCTGGCGGTCGCTGCCGAAGCCTATCTGCTGGGCAGCGTGGACACCGGCATCCTCGTCAGCAAGTATCTGTACCATGACGACGTCCGCACCCATGGCTCGGGCGCTGCCGGTATGACCAACATGCTGCGCACCTTCGGCAAGAAGGCCGCTGCCCTCACGGCGGTGGGCGATGTGCTCAAGGGCGTCGTGGCCGTCTGCCTTGGCCGGTGGCTGTTCGGCCATCTGCCCGCCGACGCTGCCGTCTCGCCCTATCTGGGCGTCTACCTCGCCGCCATCCTCGCCGTGGTGGGCCACTCCAAGCCCATCTACTTCGGCTTCAAGGGCGGCAAGGGCGTGCTGGTGGCTGCCGGTGCCATTCTGGCAGTCCAGCCGGTGCTGCTGCCGGTGCTGGCACTCATCTTCCTCGTCTGCCTGGTCCCCACCGGCATGGTGTCGCTGGGCAGCATCACCATGGCCGCAGCCTACCCGGTGCTGACGCTGGTGTACAGCCTCATGCGCGGCCTGCAGACCCGGGACGTGGTGGTCTGCACGGTCGGCGCTGCCATCATGGGCGGCATGGTCATCTGGATGCACCGTTCCAACATCCAGCGCATCCGGGACGGCAAGGAGTACCGTTTCGGCCAGAAGCACAAGAGCAACTAAGCATAAAAAATGCCCCGCAGGCAGCTCTCGACGAGCGTCCTGCGGGGCATTTTACGTTGTCAGGCTCATTTCGGGTCTGCTTCCAGCAGCGTGTCGGTGTTGTCCTCGTACTTGGGGTCTTCGATGGCGACTTCAAGCTCCGTGTCGGTGTCGTCATGATGTAGGTGCTTGCGCAGCCGGGCGGCGAATTCCTCTGACGGGATGCCGCTCTGGCTGGGGGAAAGGTCGGGTGCGGGGTGGCCGTCGGGCAGATGAGCGCCGAAGGCCGGCACGAAGAAGAACCTCCGCACGATGAAGATGAGGGCGATGGCGCTCACGCTCAGCAGGTTCTCCATGGCGGACTCGTGACCCACCACCATGTGGCGGGCGATGGCGTAGAGCAGCACTTCGAGGCTGGAACCGGGGCTGTGCTTGGCCAGCATCTTGATGAACTCGATGCCGATGACGATGTCCAGCGCCCGCTGTAAGAAGATGCTCACCTCGACGTCGTTGCCGTCGAACAGCAGGCCGGGCATCCACTGCAGCAGCGGCACCATCGACAGCAGCAGGCCGATGAGGACGAGGCCGGACAACAGGATCTCGAGCAGGGTGGCTGCGCTGATGATCTTGTTGCGCAATTCGGCGCGGCTGTGGCTTTCAACACGGGAATTGGACATGGGCAGGGACCTCTCTTTCAAATTTGACCGGAAATCTTTTACAACAGTTTGATTCTATTGTAACAAAAGCGAAAAACGAAGTCAATTTCTCCGGCTGGGAAAGTTAGCCAGCATGAAAAACTGGAATCGAAGGCAGACAAAAGGGGCCGTCCGCACCCGGAATGGAGTGCAGACGGCCCCTCTTTGTGCTGAAAAGGCGGCTTAGGCCTCAGCGATGGCTTCGATCTCGCAGAGCACGCCCTTGGGGAGGTCTTTCACGGCCACGCAGCTGCGGGCGGGCTTGGAGGTGAAATACTTGGCGTACACCTCGTTGAAAGCGGCAAAGTCGGCGATGTCGGCCAGGAAGCAGGTGGTCTTGATCACCTTGTCAAAGCCCACGCCGGCAGCTTCGAGAATAGCGCCCACATTGCGGCAGCTCTGGTCAGCCTGTGCGGCGATGCCCTCGGCGACTGCGCCGGTGGCGGGGTCTACCGGGATCTGGCCGGAGGTGAAGACGAGACCGCCCACGGTGTAGCCCTGAGAGTAGGGGCCGATGGCGCCGGGAGCTTTTTCGGTGTTGATGATGTTCATATCGATTACCTCACATATCATAAATAGGGGAGTCTCCCGCCAAAAGGGGAGCCGATGAAAAAAGTCTACCACCAACTGTCCCCGCCGTCAACGGGCAGCAGGGAACGGTCCCGGAATTTCCGGAAAAAGGGAATGTAAAATTATTTGGAAAAATCTGTGCAAATCATCTTGACAAGAAATAAACTTTTATGATAAAAATAGAGCATGAAAGTAACATTTTTGCAGGAAAAACGCGGGCGCAGCGCAGGCAGGAAAGCCAGCTTTGCGCAGGCGCGTTTCTTTTTTGCAGAAAAAGCGAATTTCTGAACCCTCGGAAGGGGCAGAAAGGATAAGATATGTCGATTTTGGTAGATGATTCAAATAAAACAGCCTGCCGTGCAGCGGAGGCTGGACTGCAGCAGAAAAACTGTGCTGCGCTGGTGCGCCCGGCTGGTACGGGCAAAGGCTGCATCGTGTGGGAGCTGCTGGACGCCCACCCCGAGATGCGCGTGCTCTGGGTGGTGTCCTGCGCTGCCCGTCTGGAACTGCGCCGCGCCCTGACAAAGCGGCTGGGCCGGACGCTGGGCGGCCGGGTGCGGCTGATGAGCTGCGAGCAGCTGGCCGTGCAGAATGCGCTGGGCTGGGTGGCTCTGGCTGAGTTCCGGCCCGGCCTGCTGGTGCTGGACGGCTGGAGGGAGATGAGCGCAAAGGACTGGACCGACTGCGTCCAGCCTCTGTTCCGCCTCTGCCCGGGGGCAAAGCTGCTGGCTCTGGGGGAGCCGGACGCCCCGGGCGACAGCTGCCGCGCTGCCGAGGAGATGCTGGCCGACTCCATCGTGGAGCCGCTGGCGCTGGGCGGGGCGATGGCCGAGGGCCTGCTGCCCATGCCGGCCTCCTATACGGCCCTGCTCTGGCCGCTGGAAGATGCGATGGCCCGCCTCCGTGCTGAGGTGAAGAACCTCCATCTGCCGGGCTGCCCTGACCCCAACGCCGAGAAATATCAGGCTCTGAGCCTCGCCGTAGAGAAGCTTCCGCCGGTGGAACAGCTGCTGGCGCAGTGGCTCCCGGATGCTGCCGGGCGGTATCTTGTCCTCTGCGAGGATGATGCAGCGGCGGCGCAGACCGCAGAGCAGGCCGAGAAGCTGTTTGGTGCAGGAACACATATTTATAAGGATGCAGAAGGCTTTGCGGCCGATGAAGCGGCCACCCTCCGGCTGCTGGTCTGTGCCAACGGCCCGGCGGTGCAGGCTCCTCTGGCCGGGATCTCGGGCGTGGTGCTGGTGCGCCGCAGCGCTGAACCGACCGCATACCGGCAGATGCTGGCCCGCGCCCTTGCAGCCTGCGGCAGTGTGCCGGTGGCAGAGCTGAGCGCGGCCTTTGAGGCGCTGACCTGTGTGCAGCAGCTGCGGAAGGAGTGCAGCGCGGCGGGGGCAGAAGCCTTCCCGCTGGAAGAGCCTCTCTCTGCCTGCCGCCGGGCTTACCGGCAGCTCCGCCGCGCGCTGGACTCCGACTGGGAGCGCTATTATGCCGCCGCAAAGCAGATGACGGCAGAGGGAAAGACGCTGGACGTGCCTCGCTCCTACAGCTTCGGGGGCGTGGCCGTGGGCCGCTGGCTGGAAAACCAGCGCCTTGTCCGGGCCGGAAAGAAAAAGGGACGCCTCACCGCCGCGCAGGCCGCCCGGCTGGACAAAATCGGCATGAACTGGCAAAAGCGGCTCGAGCTGGCGTGGGAGAACGGCTGTGCTTCGGCCCGGCGGTACCGCGACAGCCACAGCGACCTGCTGGTGCCGGTCCATTATAAGGATAAGGACGGCTTTGCGCTGGGCGAGTGGATCGTCTATAACCGCCAGCGCTATCTGGGCGGGAACCTGCCGTCAGACCGCGTCGAGCGCCTCGAGGCACTGGGCATGGTGTGGGACACCGGCAGCATCCTCTGGGAGAAGAGCTATGCCGCCGCCGTCCAGTATTATCTGGAAAATCACACGCTGGAAATTCCCGTCAAGTATGTCACGCCGGACGGCATGGCGCTGGGCGTCTGGCTGGGCAGTCAGCGTGCCGCTTATAAAGAAGGTGTGCTGACCGACGCCCAAATCGAAAAGCTGGAAGCGCTGGGAGTGGACTGGACGAACCGGAACGACCGCAAGTGGCAGACCGCCTACGAGGCCGCCGTGAAGTACCACGCCGCCCACGGGAACCTCGACGTTCCCACCGAGTACATCGACGAAGACGGCATCCTGCTGGGCAAGTGGGTGTCCCGCCAGCGGTACGCATGGCAGAACCCCGAGCGCAGCAGCGCCCGGGTGACGCTGGAGCGGAAAGCTCTGCTGGACGAGCTGGGCATGAACTGGGAAAAGACCGACTCGTGGCAGCACCGCTACGAGCTGGCAGTGGAATACAAAAAGGAGCACGGCAGTCTGGCCGTTCCGGCCCAGTACCGGACAGAGGACGGCATCTGGCTGGGCAGCTGGCTGTCCCGTCAGAAGCAGATGCTGCGGGAGGGCAAAAAGCTTTCCGCCAAGCGCCGCGCGGCCCTGAAAGAGCTGTTCAAGGGCGAAAAAGGCCGACGCCTCAGCGCCCCGGTGCCGCCCGCGTGCAGCGTGCGGGAGCAGAACTGGCTGGACAACTACCAGAGCGCCAGGCTCTACGCCGAGAAGAAGGGCAGTCTCCTCGTGCCTGCCGGATACGTGGACGAGAACGGCTTCCGTCTGGGCGTCTGGATCTCGAACCTCCGCGCTGCCCGCAAGGCCCGGCCCGGCTCGTTTCAGGTGACGCCGGAGCATATCGCTCTGCTGGACGCCATCGGGATGCAGTGGGACGCCCGGGAGGCCAAGTGGGCCGGGGCGTTCCGCCGCGCCGAAGAGTACCGCGCCGCCCACGGCGACCTGCTGGTGCCGGTGAACTATAAGACCGAAGACGGCTTCTGCCTCGGCGACTGGGTCCGCCGGATGCGCGAAAACTACGCCTGTGCCGAGAAAAAGCTGACGGCGGAGCGCATCGCAAAGCTCGAAGCGCTGGGCATGGTCTGGACCGTGCCGCAGGAGGGCTGAGATATTGCATTTTAGGGCGGAGTGTGGTATACTTCACCTCGTCTGAATAGAAAACAGCAGGTGCCTGCCGCCGGGGCTTCGTCCCCGGCCGGGAGGGTAAAAGGGAAGCGGGTGCGAGTCCCGCGCGATCTCGTCACTGTGATAAGGGAGTCCGCTGCCTTGGCGCTCAGCGCCGGTCACTGGAGGCTTTGCCTCTGGGAAGGCGGCAGCGGGCGGTGAGCTTTCAGTCAGGAAACCTGCCCGCTGTTGGTACAGGAGCGTCCGGCTCCGGATCACGAGGAATTGGTCGTACCAAAAAGCCCGAAAGTTCAAAGGGTCTTTTTGCTGTGCCTTCCGCGCGGTGAAAAGGCTCTTTTTTCGTTTGAGCTGACCCCCCGTTTCGTACCCTTTCTATCGGAAAAGTACATTCCACACAACAGAAAGGACTCAAACAATGCGTAAGGCAACCAACAAGAACTGGCAGCGCGTCACCGCCGCTGCCGCCGCACTGGCCCTGTGTGCCGGTGTCCTCACCGGCTGCGGTGCATCTTCTTCCACTGCCGCCAGCAGCACCGCCGCAAGCTCTGCTGCCGCCAGCGAGGTGAGCAGCGAGGAGGCCGATGAAATGGCAGCAAAGAATGTGGCAGACCTCATCGACGCCATCTATGTGCAGGAGCGCAACGAGAACACCGACGCCCAGTGCGAGGCCGCCAAGGCCGCATGGGACGCCCTGACCGACGCCCAGAAGGAGATGGTCGAGGGCGAAGAGGCTGACCCCGATTACTTTGGCCGCGACACCGGCGACGCCTCTAAGGACGACGCCCGCAACCAGGACAACATCGGCGACAACGAGATCCTGGTCGTCAGCTTCGGCACCTCGTTCAACGACAGCCGCGCGGCGGACATCAAGGGCATCGAGGACGCCATCCAGGCCGCATATCCCGACTGGTCTGTCCGCCGTGCCTTCACCGCACAGATCATCATCAACCATGTTCAGGCCCGTGACGGCGAGAAGATCGACAACATGGAGCAGGCTCTGGAGCGCGCTGTTGCCAACGGCGTGAAGAATCTGGTCGTCCAGCCCACCCATCTGATGCATGGCGCTGAGTATGACGAGATGATGGAGATGGTGGACAGCTACCGCGATAAGTTCGAGTCCGTCGCCATCGCCGAGCCTCTGCTGGGCGAGGTGGGCAGCGATGCCACCGTCATCAACGCCGACAAGGAAGCTGTCGCCAAGGCCATCACCGCCGAGGCCGTCAAGACCGCCGGTTTCGACAGTCTGGACGCCGCTGCTGAGGACGGCACTGCCTTCGTTTTCATGGGCCACGGCACCTCTCACACCGCAAAGGTGAGCTACACCCAGATGCAGTCTCAGATGGAGGCTCTGGGCTACAAGAATGTCTTCATCGGCACCGTCGAGGGCGAGCCTGAGGAGACTGCCTGCGAGAACGTCATCGAGGCTGTCAAGGCCGCCGGTTACACCAAGGTCGTCCTGCGTCCCCTGATGGTCGTTGCAGGCGACCACGCCAACAATGATATGGCGGGCGACGACGAGGATTCCTGGAAGAGCCAGTTCGAGGCCTCCGGTGAATTCGATTCTGTCGATTGCCAGATCGCCGGTCTGGGCGAGGTCGCTGACATCCAGCAGCTCTACGTCGCACACACCAAGGCCGCTGTCGATTCCCTGAACGGCTGAGCATAAGTTTATGATTGCCCGGAAAGGAGTGCCTTTTCGGGCAATTTCTTTTTCGGCCTGCTTTGAATTCGGGCCATTGCGTGTTATAATCTTTTCTGTAAAATAGATACTTCGAGGTATATCATCATGAAACTGAACCATAAATTTGCTCTTCTGCTGGCCGGCGCTGTGCTGGCTGGTTCTCTCACCGGCTGCGGCGCATCCGGCACCCCGGCCAGCTCTGCCGCTTCCTCCGAGGCTGCGGCTTCCTCCGCCGTGAGCGAGGCAGCTTCCGAACCGGCGGCAGAGGCCGCTCTGCCCGACGGCGTCTACACCGCCGACTTTGACACCGACAGCTCCATGTTCCATGCCAACGAGGCCAATGACGGAAAGGGAACGCTGACTGTGAAGGACGGTCAGATGACCTTCCACGTCAGTCTCGTCTCCAAGAAAATCGTCAACCTCTACGTCGGCATGGCCGCTGATGCCGAGGCCCACGAGGGCGACTGGCTCCAGCCCACCACCGACACCGTCACCTACTCCGACGGCCTGTCCGATGAGGTCTACGGCTTCGACATCCCGGTGGAGGCTCTGGACGAGGACTTCCAGCTGGCCATCCTCGGCACCAAGGGCAAGTGGTACGACCATACCGTCCGTGTCGCCAACGCCCAGCCTGCTGCGGCGGAAGCACCTGCCGACGGCACCTACACCTGTGACGTGACCCTCGAGGGCGGCTCTGGCCGCGCCACCGTGGAAAGCCCTGCGGCCCTGACCGTGGCCGACGGCAGGATGACCGCCACCATCGTCTGGTCCAGCCCCAACTACGACTATATGCTGGTGGACGGCGAAAAGTATCTGCCCACCAACACCGAGGGCAACTCTACCTTCGAGATCCCCGTCGCGGCTCTCGACACCCCGCTGGATGTGGTGGGCGATACCGTCGCCATGAGCACCCCGCATGAGATTGAGTATACGCTCACCTTCGCCTCTGCATCCCTGATCGAGGCAAAGTAACGATGAAACGCCGCAATTTCCTGAAAGCCCTGCCTGCCGCCGCCCTCACCCTTGCGGGCTGCGGGCAGCACAAGACCGCCCCGGCCAATACAGCATCCCTCGTGTTCGACCACAGCTATCCGCTGGACTATGCCGCCCAGTTTTCCGCCGACTGCTATGAGGGCGGCTATGTGATGATCGACATCCCGGACGCCGGGCGGTTCCTCGTCGTCCCCGAGGGGGCCGCCGAGGTGGACGACCTGCCTGAGGACGTTGTGGTGCTGCGCCAGCCGCTGGATCATATTTATCTCGTCTCCACCTCGGTGATGGACCTCTTCGTCCATCTGGACGCCCTTGACAGCATCGCCCTCTCCGGCACGAAGGCCGAGGGCTGGTATGTGGAAGAGGCCAAACAGGCCATGCAGGAGGGCCGCATCGCCTACGCGGGCAAGTACAGCGCCCCGGACTATGAGCGCATCCTTGCCGCCGGCTGCACCCTCGCCATCGAGAACACCATGGTGCTCCACGACCCCGAGGTCAAGGAGCAGCTGGAAAAGTTCGGCGTGCCAGTGCTCATCGAGCGCTCGAGTTACGAGAGCGGCCCGCTGGCCCGGATGGAGTGGCTCAAGCTCTACGGCATCCTGCTGAATAAGACTGAGATGGCGGAAGAGGTCTTTCGCCAGAAGGTGGAGCAGGTGGCCCCTATCCTCGAGCAGGAGAACACCGGCAAGACCGCGGCCTTCTTCTCCATCACCACAAATAACCTCATCACCGTCCGCCGCACCAGCGACTATGTGGCCCAGATGGTGGGGATGGCCGGCGGCGTCTACATCTTCGACGACCTCGAGGGGGAGACGTCGGCCCAGTCCACCATCAAACTGCCGCTGGAGACCTTCTATGCCCGGGCCAAAGACGCCGACGTCCTCATCTACAACAGTACCATCGAGGGCGTGATGGAGACCCGTGACCAGCTCATCGAAAAATGCCCGATGCTGGCAGATTTCAAGGCCGTCCAGTCCGGCGACTGCTGGTGTACGGCCCAGAGCCTCTTCCAGCAGAGCATGGAGCTGGCCGACCTCATCTCGGATATGAACCTCGTCTTCACCGAGGGCTCGCCCGACCCGGCGTCCCTCCGTTTCTTACAGCGCATCGTATAAAAGGAGCTTTGTCATGACCACCACCCGCCGCCTCAGCCTCGCGTACCTCGCCCTCACGGCGGGGGTCGCGGTGCTGTTTGCACTCAACCTGTTCTGGGGCAGTGTGTCCCTGACGCCCGGCGCGGTGGCGGCGGCTCTGCTGGGCCGGGGCGAAGATGCGCTGGCCGTGGGCATCGTGCTCCAGCTCCGTCTGCCCCGGGCGGTCATGGTCGTGCTGCTGGGCGCGGCCCTCTCGGCTGCAGGCTACCTCCTGCAGACCTTCTTCGCCAACCCTATCGCCGGCCCCTTCGTCATGGGCGTATCCAGCGGCGCAAAGCTGGCAGTGGCCCTGACGATGGTGGTGTTTTTACAGCGGGGGCTGCTCACCAGCTCGGCCACCCTTATCATCGCCGCCTTTGCAGGCTCGATGGCGGCGATGGCCTTTGTGCTGGTGGTGGCCCGGCGGGTGCCGCGGATGAGCATCCTCGTCATCTGCGGCATCATGATCGGTTATATCTGCTCGGCTGTCACCGACATCGTGGTGACTTTCGCTCAGGACTCCAACATCGTCAATCTCCACAACTGGTCGATGGGCAGCTTTTCCGGCATGACCTGGGCCAACGTGGGCGCAGCGGCCTGCGTGGTGCTGCCCGCGCTGGCGGCGGCGTTCCTGCTCTCGAAGCCCATGGCGGCCTACCAGATGGGCGAGAGCTACGCCAGGAGCGTCGGCGTACCGGTGCGGGCTTTCTCGACGGCCCTCGTGCTGCTTTCCAGCCTGCTTTCCGCCTGCGTGACGGCCTTTGCAGGCCCCATCTCCTTTGTGGGCATCGCGGTGCCGCATCTGGTCAAGAACCTGCTGGGCAGCGCAAAGCCCCTTTATGTCCTGCCGGGCTGCTGTCTGGGCGGGGCAGCGTTTTGCCTGCTCTGCGACCTCATCGCCCGCAGCCTGTTCGCGCCCACTGAGCTGTCCATCAGCTCGGTGACGGCGGTTTTCGGTGCGCCGGTGGTCATCTGGCTGTTGGTGCGCCGCCAGACACAGGAGGGCCGGGAATGAGCGATCCGAAATTCTACTGCCGCGCCGAGGACCTTGCCATCGGCTACGGCAAAACGCCCCTGATGGAGCACATCGGACTCGGCGTCGGGAAGGGGACCATCCTCACCCTCATCGGCCCCAACGGCGCGGGAAAATCCACCCTGCTCAAGACGCTGGCAGCGCAGCTGGCCCCCCAGGGGGGCGCTGTGCTGCTGGACGGCAAAAATCTCGCGGACTACTCCGGCCCGGAGCGCGCCCGCAAAATGGCCCTGATGGTGCCTCACACCCGCCGCACCGAGCTGACCACCTGCTTCGAGATGGCGTCCGCCGGGCGCTACCCCTACACGGGGCGGCTGGGTGTCCTCTCGGCAGAAGATAAGCGCCAGGTCCATGCCGCGCTGGCCCTCGTGGGGGCCGAGGCGCTGGCGGGCCGGGACTTCAACCGTATCAGCGACGGCCAGCGCCAGCGCGTCCTGCTGGCTCGGGCCATCTGCCAGCAGCCGGAGCTGATATTATTGGACGAGCCTACGTCTTTCCTCGACATCAAGGGCAAGGCCGAATTGCTGGCCATCCTGAAAAGCCTCGCCCGCGACAAGAAGATGGCCGTCATCCTGAGCCTCCACGAGCTGGAGCTGGCGCAGAAAGTTTCCGACAAGGTCGTCTGCGTCTCGGCGGCGGGCGTCTCGGACGTCATGACGCCGGAAGAGGCCTTTGCCCGGGAAAACATCTGCAAAATTTATGCTCTGACCGATGAGCAGTACGCATTCCTCTACGGCGAAGAAAAAGCGCCGGAGGAAAAGCGCCCGCTCTTTGAGCACTACGTCCGCAGCGGCCAGAAGCTCCTGCGCTGCGGCTATACCACCGGCACCTGTGCGGCGCTGGGCGCGGCGGGCGCGGCACGGCTGCTGCTCACCGGCCGCACCCCCGAGACGGTGGCCCTCCGCACCCCGAAGGGCATCGTGGTGGAGGTAGAGCCTATCTTCTGCCGCCTGTCCGGCGAGGGGGCCGAGTGCGCCATCCGGAAGGACGGCGGCGACGATGTGGACGTGACCACCGGTCTGCCGGTTATCGCCAGTGTCGCCCTCCGGCCCGAGCTGGCCGGCGAGGTGCGCATCCACGGCGGTGAGGGCGTGGGCCGGGTAACAAAGCCCGGTCTCGACCAGCCCGTGGGCGAAGCTGCCATCAACCACGTCCCCCGGGCCATGATAAAGGAAGCGCTGGAAAAAGAGGCCGAATCTGCCGGGTACGCGGGCGGTTTTGACGTCACCATCTCCATCGAGGGCGGGGCTGAGACGGCGAAGCGCACCTTCAACCCCCATATGGGCGTGGAAGGGGGCCTCAGCGTCCTCGGCACCAGCGGCATCGTCGAGCCCATGAGCCAGCAGGCCATCCTCGACACCATCCAGCTGGAAATGGGGCAGGCGGCGCTCCGGGCCGGAAGCCCCCGGCGGCTCATCCTTGCCCCGGGCAACTACGGCCTTGACTATCTCCACGAGAAGATGCCCGCCCTAAAGAATATCCCGGTGGTCAAGACCTCGAACTTCATCGGGGATACGATGGATATGGCGGCGGCATCCCACTTCGAAGAGGTGGTGCTGGTGGGCCACATCGGCAAGCTGGTCAAACTGGCGGGCGGCGTCATGAACACCCACTCCCGCACGGCCGACTGCCGTACCGAGCTGCTCTGCGCCCACGCCGCCCTCTGCGGTGCGTCCCGGGACGTCTGCGCGGCCCTGATGAACGCGGCCACCACCGACGCCTGCATGGAGATCTTAGACGAAGCAGAGATGAGAGAGCCGGTGCTGTCCAGTCTGCTGGACGCCATCCAGCTCCACCTCGACCGCCGCGCCGCCGGGGCGTTCCGGGTGGGCGCGGTGCTCTTCTCGAATCAATACGGCCCGCTGGGCCAGACCAGAACTGCAAAGGAGCTGCTGGACGAATGGAAAAACGGATAGGCACTTTTTACGGCGTCAGCGTCGGCCCGGGCGACCCGGAGCTCATGACCCTGCAGGCTGTCCGCCGCCTCGAAAACTGTCCGGTCATCGCCGCGCCCCAGACCCCGAAGGGCGGGATGCTGGCGCTGGACATCGCAAAAGGTGCGGTGGATCTGAGCGGCAAGACCATCCTGCCGCTGCGTTTCGCCATGAGCCTTGACCCGGCGGTGCAGAAAGCCGCCCACATCGAGGCGGCCCGGGCCGTGAAAGAATATCTCGACGCCGGGCAGGATGTCGCCATGCTCAACCTCGGCGACGTGTCCGTCTACGCCACCTTCGGCTACCTGCAGGAGATCTTGGAGGCCGAGGGCTGCAAGACCGTGATGCTCCCCGGCGTGACGAGCTTCTGTGCCGCTGCGGCCCGGCTGGGCCAGTCCCTGACGGGCGGCATGGAGCAGCCGCTGACCATCGCCCCGGGACGCTGCGCCGCTGAGGTGCTGGCCGCACCGGGCGCGAAAGTGCTGATGAAATCGGGCCGTCAGCTGCCCGAGACGCTGGCCGCGCTGGCCGACGCCGGGCTTCTGAGCCGGAGCGCGATGGTCTGTAACTGCGGCCTGCCGAACGAGGAGGTCTGGCCCGACCTGGCCGATTATGACCCGGCCCGGCCGGCGGGCTATTTCGCAACGATTTTGGTGAAGGAGGGGTAAGATATGGTCCATTTTGTAGGAGCCGGGCCGGGTGCGCCCGACCTCATCACCCGGCGGGGCGCGGCCCTGCTGGCCGATGCCGACTGCATCATCTACGCGGGCAGTCTCGTCAACCCGGCCCTGCTGGGGCTGGCGAAGCCCGGCTGTGCCATCTATAACAGCGCCGAGATGACGCTGGAACAGGTGCTGGACACCATCCGTGCCGCCGAAAAGGCCGGCGGAACCACGGTCCGCCTCCACACCGGCGACCCCTGCCTCTACGGGGCCATCCGGGAGCAGATGGACGCGCTGGATGCTGACGGCATCCCTTATGACGACACCCCGGGCGTGTCCAGCTTCTGCGGCGCGGCGGCGGCGCTCTGTGCCGAGTACACCCTGCCCAACGTGAGCCAGACCGTCATCATCACCCGGATGGAGGGCCGCACTCCTGTCCCTGAGGCCGAACAGCTGGAAAAGCTGGCCGCTCACGGGGCTACCATGGTCATCTTCCTCTCCATCGGGCTGGTGGACAAAGTCCAGCAGGCCCTTCTCGAGAGCGGCGGCTACCGCCCCGATACCCCTGCCGCTGTGGTCTATAAGGCCACCTGGCCCGAGCAGAAGGTGGTGCGCTGCACCGTCTCCACACTGGCCGAGGAGACCCGCAAAAACGGTATCACCAAGACCGCCCTCATCGTCGTAGGCGACTTTCTGGGCGAAAACTACGAGCGCAGCAAGCTCTATGACCCCGCCTTTACCACCGAGTTCAGGCAGGGGACGGAGGCCGGGCAGTGAGCCGGGCATATCTGGCCTTTACGGCAAAGGGCGAGGCGCTGGCCCGTCGGCTGGCGGAAGCTCTGCCCGGCAGCGTGAGCCGCTGCGGCGGAGACGTGACCCTGAAAGGCTGGACGGCGGAGCATTTTGCACAGGATGAGGCCCTGATTTTTGTAGGAGCTGTGGGCATCGCGGTGCGGGCCATCGCGCCCCACTGCAGGAGCAAGGCCGCCGACCCGGCGGTGGTGGCCGTGGACGAGGGCGGGAACTTCGCCGTGCCGCTCCTGTCGGGCCATCTGGGCGGTGCCAACGCGCTGGCCCGGGCGCTGGCAAAAGCGTGCGGCGCGGTGCCGGTCATCACGACGGCCACCGACGTCAACGGCCTCTTCGCCGTGGACCTCTGGGCCAAGGCCCAGAACTGCGCTGTCCTTGAGCCGGAGCGCATCAAGCGCGTCAGCGGCGCCCTGCTGGCCGGGCAGACGGTCCGGTACTGGTCGCCGTGGCCGGTGGCGGGGGAGACCCCCGCCGGAGTGAAAAAGGCTGACGCACCCGAAGCCGCCGACTTCGCCCTGACCCTCACGCCGCAGGGCGGGGCGCTCCACCTCGTACCCCGCATCGGGGTGCTGGGGGTGGGGTGCCGCCGCGGCACGACGGCCCAGCAGCTGGAAGAAGCCTTTGCAGCGTTCTGTGCCGCGTCCGGTCTTAGCCCGGCGGCGGTCTGCGCAGCTGCCAGCATCGACCTGAAAAAAGATGAACCGGGGCTTGCAGCGTTCTGCAAAGCCCACGGCTGGCCCATCACGTTCTATCCGGCCGACGAACTGCGGGCCGTGCCGGGACAGTTCACCCCGTCGGCCTTTGTGGCAAGTGTCACCGGCGTGGACAGCGTCTGTGAGCGCTCGGCGGTAAAAGCCTCGGGCGGGATGCTCCTTCTGCCCAAAACGGCAGGCGGCGGCGTGACGCTGGCGCTGGCCGTCCGCCCCTTTGCACCCGATTGGAGGACAGAGCAATGAGTGAGAGTAAAAAGACCGTGTTCGTCGTGGGGCTTGGCCCCGGCGGCGGACAGTTTCTGACCGTGCAGGCGCAGAGCGCCTTGCAGCAGGCCGAGGTGTTGTGCGGCTATACGGTCTACATCGACCTTGTGCGCCCCCTCTACCCGGAAAAAGAGTGCTACACCACCGGCATGACCCGGGAGATCGACCGCTGCCGCTGGGCGCTGGACACCGCCCGAGCGGGTCGGGACGTGGCGCTGGTCTGCTCCGGCGACGCCGGGGTCTACGGCATGGCCAGCCCGCTGCTGGAGCTGGCCGAAGAGTACCCGGATGTCAATGTGGAGGTCGTCCCCGGCCTGACCGCCGCCCTCAGCGGCGGCGCGGTGCTGGGTGCGCCGCTGGCCCACGATTTCTGCGTCATCTCGCTGTCGGACCGTCTCACGCCGTGGGAGGTCATCGAAAAGCGTCTGGCCTGCGCCGCTCAGGGCGATTTCGCGCTGGCGCTGTACAATCCCTCCTCCAAGGGCCGCCCGGACTATCTGCGCCGAGCCGTGGACGTCCTGCTGGCGAACGGCAAAGCCCCGGACATCCTCTGCGGCTATGTGCGGAACATCGGCCGGGAAGGGCAGGAAAAGCACATCCTGCCCCTCAGCCAGCTCCGGGACACCGAGGTGGATATGTTCACCACCGTCTTTGTGGGCAGCGCCGCCACCCGCGCGCTGAGCGGGCGGATGGTCACGCCGCGGGGGTACCGCCGATGAACGTCGTCGTTTTCAGCGGCACCACCGAGGGGCGGGAGCTTTCCCGCCAGCTGGCGGCACTGGGCATCGAAGTCACCGTCAGCGTGGCCACCCCGCTGGGACAGGAAGAGCAGGGGAGCACCCCCGGCGTCACCGTCCGGTGCGGGCGGCTCCTGCCCGATGAGATGGCCGCGCTCTTGGGGGATGCCGCCCTCTGCATCGACGCCACCCACCCCTACGCAGTGGAGGCGACCAAAAACATCAAGGCAGCGGCAGAGAAGGCCGGGGTGGGATACCTCCGCCTGCTGCGCCCGGCCAGTCCGCTGCCGGAAAACTGTCTCGTCTTTGAGAGCGCAAAGCAGGCAGCCGAGGCGCTGGCCGCAAAAGAGGGTAACCTTCTATTGGCCACCGGGGCCAAGGAGCTGGCGCAGTTTGCGGCCATCCCGCCCGAGCGGCTCTACCCCCGCGTCCTGCCCACGCTGGAAAGCATCGCGGCCTGCGAGGCGGCGAACATCCCCCACCGCAACATCATCGCCATGCAGGGCCCCTTCAGCTTTGCCCTCAATCAGGCCATGATGGAGCAGTTCCATATCCGCTGGCTCGTCACAAAGGACGGCGGCGCAGCCGGAGGCTTCGACGAAAAAGCCGCCGCCGCCTCTGCCGCCGGGGCGCAGCTGGTGGTCATCCGCCGCCCGCCCGAGCAGGGCGAGACGGCTTCCGAGGTGCTGAAACGCTGCAAGGAGATGATAAGATGAACGTGACACTTATCGGCATGGGCTCCGGCCAGCCGGAGAACCTGACCCTTCAAGGCCTGGCCGCACTGCGGCAGGCCGACCTCATCCTGGGCGCACGGCGTCTGCTGGCAGTTCTGCCTGCCGGCTGCACCGAGAACCGCGCCGCCGCCTACCGCCCCGACGAGGTGGCAGAGCTGCTGCAGACTTCCGGCGCAGAGAACGCCGTGCTGGTCTACAGCGGCGACACCGGCTTTTACTCCGGCGCGTCTGCCATGATGGAAAAGCTGGAGGCCCTCGGCGTCCGCGCCCGGGTGCTGCCCGGCCTTTCCAGCATCCAGCTGCTGGCGGCGGCGCTGGGCCGTCCGTGGCAGGGGTGGAACCTTGTTTCGGCCCATGGCCGCACCTGTGACCCGGTGGCCGAGTGTATGCAGGGCAGACCCACCTTCTTCCTCACCGGCGGCAGCGAAGACCCCGCCACCCTCTGCGCCCAGCTGGCGGCAGAGGGCTTCGGGGACGTGCAGGCTGTTGTGGGCCAGTGCCTCGGCACGCCGGAAGAGAAGATCTTCCGCGGCAGCGTCAAAGAGCTGGCCGCAGGCCGCTTCAACAGCCTGAGCGTCCTTCTCGTGGAGGCGGCGGAGGTGCTGCCCCGCCGCGCCCCGGGCCTGCCGGACGAAGCCTTCGAGCGGGGTGACGTTCCCATGACCAAGCAGGAAGTCCGGGCCGCTGTGCTGGCGAAGCTGGCCGTCCGCCCGGAAGACATCCTGTGGGACGTGGGGGCCGGGACGGGCAGCGTCAGCGTGGAGCTGGCATTGGCCGCGCCCCGAGGCCGGGTCTACGCAGTGGAGTGCAGGCCGGAGGGCTGTGCGCTCATCAAAGCCAACCGCGAAAAATTCAGGACCCGGAACCTCGTCCTCGTGGAGGGGCTTGCCCCCGCCGCGCTTTCGGACCTGCCCGCGCCGGACGCTGTTTTCATCGGCGGCAGCAAGGGCAGCCTTGCCGCCATCGTGGACGCCGCGCTGGATAAGAACCCCGACGCCCGCATCTGTGTGTCGGCCATCGCCCTTGAGAGCCTTTCGGCGGCGGTGGCCGCGCTGACGGCCAAAGGCCGGACCGTGCAGGTGAGCCAGATCGCCGTCAGCCGGGCCAGGGCCGTGGGCGGACTGCACCTCATGATGGCCCAGAACCCCATCTACCTCATCACAGGAGAATGACATGATACAGTTTCTGCTGGCGGCGCCCCGCTCGGGCAGCGGCAAGACCACCATGACCTGCGCCCTGCTCATGGCGCTGAAGCGGCGGGGCTGTGCGCCCTGCGCCTTCAAGAGCGGGCCGGACTACATCGACCCCATGTTCCACCGGGCCGTGCTGGGGGTGGAGAGCCGCAACCTCGACCTCTTTTTTTCTGCGCCCGAGACGGTGCGCACCCTCTACGCGAAGGGGGCCGCCGGCCACGGTGCGGCGGTGTGCGAGGGGGCTATGGGCTTTTACGACGGCCTCGGGGGCGTCAGCGACAGGGCCAGTGCGTGGCATCTGGCCGACACACTGGATCTGCCGGTGCTGCTAGTGGTGGAGCCAAAGGGTCAGAGCCTGACGCTGGCCGCAGAGTTGAACGGGCTCGTAAACTTCCGCACTCCCAGTCACATCGCAGGCATCCTGCTGAACAACTGCACGGCACGGATGCACGCTCTGCTGGCCCCGATGCTGGAAGAAGAGACGGGTCTGCCGGTGCTGGGCTTTCTGCCGAAACTCCCGGAGGCCGTCATCGGTTCCCGCCATCTGGGCCTCTACACGGCGGCGGAAGTGGAAAATTTACAGCAGAAGCTGGCCCTTCTGGCCGACGCGGCGGAGGAGCACATCGACTGGCCCCGCCTGCTGGCCCTCTGCGAAAAGGAGCCGCCCGTCCTGCCGGTGCAGCCGGAGACGCCTCCGGCCCGCGTCCGCATCGCCGTGGCGCAGGACGAGGCGTTCTGCTTCGCCTACGCTGAGACGCTGGAAGCCTTCCGGGACGCCGGGGCAGAGGTGGTCTTTTTCAGCCCCCTCCGCGACACGGCTCTGCCGGAAAACATCGGCGGGCTGTATCTGCCCGGCGGCTACCCGGAACTTCACGCAAGAGAATTGAGTGAAAATACCTCGCTTCTGCGCGAGATAAAGCAAAAAATCGAGTCCGGTCTGCCCACAGCGGCCGAGTGCGGAGGCTTCCTCTATCTGGGGCAGAGCCTCACGGACGCCGAGGGGCAGAGCTGGCCGATGGTGGGCGTTCTGCCGGGCGAAGCAAAAGATGCTGGACGTCTCGTCCGTTTCGGCTACGCCGCGCTGAGCGCAGACTCGGACAGTATGCTCTTCCGGGCCGGGGAGAGCTTTCCCATCCACGAATTCCACCATTGGGATTCCACCGTCAACGGCGTGGCTCTCGCGGCAAAAAAGCCGGTGGGCGGCGCAGAGTGGCGGTGCGGATTTGTAAACGAGCATTTCTATGCGGGCTTCCCGCATTTGTACTGGGCGGGTACGCCCCTGCCGCAGCGCTTTGCCGCCGCGGCTGAAAATTACAGGAGAGACCATGACTGAGAAAGAACTCGCCGCCCTCTGTGCGGCCGTCACGCCGCCGGACGAAGCCGCCCGGGCGGCGGCGCACGCCCACTGGGCCAGCCTTGCAAAGCCGCTGGGCGGGCTGGGCGGATTGGAAACGACCATCGAGGACGCCGCCGCCCTCACCGGCAGCGCAAAGCTGGATATTTCCCGCCGGGCGGTGCTGGTGCTCTGCGCCGATAACGGTGTGGTGGCCCAGGGCGTCAGCCAGACCGACAGCAGCGTGACCCGCGCCGTGGCTGAGAACCTCGCCGCCCGCCGCACCAGCGTCTGCCGGATGGCACAGACCGCCCGGTGCGATGTGGTGCCGGTGGATATGGGCATCGCGGGCGACCCGGTCCCGGGCGTCCTCGACTGCCGCATCGCCCCCGGCACAGCGGACTTCACCCTCGGCCCGGCTATGAGCAGGGCTGAGGCTGTGGAGGCCATCGGCAGGGGCATCCGGCTGGTGCAGGAGCAGAAGAAAGCGGGCGTCGGCCTGCTGGCTACCGGTGAGATGGGCATTGGAAACACCACGACGTCCAGCGCCGTGGCCGCTGTGCTGCTGGGCCAGCCCGTCGAAGTGATGACAGGCCGGGGCGCGGGCCTTTCGGACGAGGGACTTGCCCGGAAGTTAGACGCTATCCATCGCGGCATCGCAAAAAATCAGCCCGATTCTGCCGACGCGCTGGACGTGCTGGCAAAGCTGGGCGGCTTCGACATCGCCGGACTCTGCGGCGTCTTCCTCGGCGGTGCACTGGAAGGTGTGCCGGTGCTGGCCGACGGCTTCATCAGCTGTGTGGCGGCGCTCTGCGCTGTCCGGCTCTGCCCGGCAGCGGCCAAGGCTGTTTTTGCAAGCCACTGCTCCACCGAGCCGGCCGCAAAGCTGGTGCTGAACGATCTGAACAAAAAAGCCCTCATCACGGCGGGCCTGCATCTGGGCGAAGGCACCGGCGCGGTGGCCGCCATCCCGCTGTGGGACATGGCGCTGGCCGTCTACAATGGCTGTTATTCCTTTGAAGAGGGCGGCATCGAAGCCTACACGCCGCAGGGGGGTGCGGGATGCTGACGCTGGTGCTCGGCGGCGCGGCCAGCGGCAAGAGCGCCTACGCCGAGAGCCTTGTGCTCAAGACCGGCCTGCCCCGCTATTACCTCGCCACTATGCAGGTCTGGGATGCCGAGTGCGCCGCCCGGGTGGAAAAGCACCGGAAAATGCGGGCGCAAAAGCAGTTCGAAACGCTGGAATGCCCGCTCCACCTCGACCGTCTGGCTCTGCCCGGCCGGGGGACCGTCCTGCTGGAAGACCTCGGCAACCTCGTCGCCAACGAGCTTTACAGCCCCGGCGGGGCAGGAAAGCACACCGCCGAGGCCGTTTTGGCCGGGCTGGAACGCCTCGCCGCCGGGTGTGATAACCTTATCGTCGTATCGAACGAGGTGTTCAGCGGCGGTGCCGACTACGCAGGCGACACCGACCAGTATCTGCTGGCGCTGGCGCAGGTGAACAACGCCTTCGCCGCCCGGGCGGACAACGTCTGCCGGGTGGTCTGCGGCCTGCCGGTGTACTACAAAGGGGGAGAAAAGCTGTGACTGTTTTGCAGACCATCGCGGTGGCCTTTGCGATGTTTTCGGCCCTGCCGGTGCCGCAGTTCGAGTGGAACGAAAAAAATATGCGGTACGCCATGTGCGCCTTCCCCCTCATCGGGCTGGTGTGCGGCGGGCTGTGGTGTCTCTGCGGCGTCCTGCCCCTGCCGGAGCTGGCCCGGGCGGCGGCGTTCTGCCTCGTGCCGGTGGCCGTCACCGGCGGCATCCATCTCGACGGCTACGCCGACACCTCGGACGCCCTCTCGAGCTACGGCGACCGGGAAAAAAAGCTTGAGATCCTGAAAGACTCCCACTGTGGGGCCTTCGCTGTCATCCGGCTGTGCTGCTACTTTGTGGCTTACTTCGGCCTCTGCGGCAGCGTACGGTTCACGCCCCGGGCGGGCCTGTGCTGGACGCTGGCGCTGGTGCTGGAGCGGGCGCTGTCGGGCTTTGCCGTGGCGGCGTTCCCGCTGGCGAAGGACACCGGCCTCGCCCATACTTTTGCCACAGCGGCCGACAAGCAGACCGTCCGCCGCTTCCTCTGCGGCCTGTCGGCTCTGCTCATCCTGGCGCTGACGGCGCTGGGCGGCGGCGGGCTGGCGGCGGCGGCGCTTCTGGCGCTGTGGCGCTATTATTTCGTGGCAAAAAAGCAGTTTGGCGGCATCACCGGCGACCTGGCCGGGTGGTTTTTACAGCGGGCCGAGCTGTGGATGCTGGCGGCGCTGGCCGTCAGCCAGTGGGGAGGAGTGCTGTAAATGATGTTCATCACAGGGCCGCTCTACAGCGGCAAGCGCACCTTTGCGCGGAACTTCCGGGGCAGCGTCATCGCCGATGTGCAGGACGCCGCCGCCGAGACTCAGACCCCGGAACAGCTCGAAACGCTGGCCCGGGAGCTGGCGGAATATGATATTGTCATCGCCACCGAGGTCGGCGGCGGTGTTGTCCCGATGGATGCTGAGGAGCGCGCCGGGCGGGAGGCCGCCGGACGGCTGGCCTGCCTGCTGGCAGAGCGCGCCGACTGCGTGGTGCAGATGTTCTGCGGCATCCCGACGGTATTGAAAGGAGAATTACCCCAATGTTGATCTATCTGCTGCGTCACGGCCTGACCGAATACAACGCCCAGAAGCGCTATCAGGGCCAGCGCGACATCCCGCTCTCGGCGGAGGGCCTGAGCCAGCTGCGCCGGGCCGACATCGACCCGAAGGTGGTCTATATCACCCCGCTGCAGCGGACGGCCCAGACGGCCCGGGTGCTCTTCCCGGAGGCAGAGCTCGTGGTCGTGAAGGACCTGCAGGAGATGTGCTTCGGCAGCTTCGAGGGCAAAAACTACGTTGAGATGGAGCACGACGCCGATTATCAGGCGTGGGTGCAGGCCAACTGCGAGAGCAAATGCCCCGACGGTGAGCGGAAGGACGACTTCTCGAACCGCATCTGCAATGCCTTCTCTGCTCTGGTGGACAAGGCGCTGGCCGACGGCGAAGAGCTGCTGGTCATCCTGGCTCACGGCGGCACCCAGATGGCGGCGATGGAGCGGTACGCCCTGCCCAGGCGCGGTTATTATGCGTGGTGCGGCCCCAACGCGGGCGGCTATGTGCTGGATGCCGCCGACTGGGCCGAGAAGCGCCAGCTCCGCCTCGTGAAGACCGTGCAGTACACGAAAGACGCGGAGGCCGGCGTATGATGACCGTCTGGGCTGTGCTGGGAGGCTTCGAGCTGGATGCCATTTTCGGCGACCCGGCATGGCTGCCCCACCCGGTGGTGTACATGGGCAAAGCCATCTCCCGGCTGGAGAAATTCCTCCGCGCCCGCCTGCCCAAAACGCCTCAGGGCGAGCTGCTGGGCGGCGCGGTGCTGGCGTTCTGCCTGCCGGTAGGAACGCTGCTGTTCACGGGCCTTGTCTGCTGGGGCGCGGCGATGCTTCACCCCCTGCTGGGGCTTGCCGTCCAGATGTTCTGGTGCGGGCAGGCGCTGGCCGCAAAGGGACTGGTGCAGGAGAGCACGAATGTCTATGCCGAGCTGAAAAAAGGCAGCCTGCCCGCCGCCCGAAAGGCCGTGAGCCGCATCGTAGGCCGTGACACGGAAGCGCTGACTGCTGAGGGCGTGACCAAAGCGGCGGTGGAGACGGTGGCCGAGAACGCCAGCGACGGCGTCATTGCGCCTTTGCTTTATATGCTGCTGGGCGGTGCGCCGCTGGCCCTGACCTACAAGGCCATCAACACCATGGACAGTATGCTGGGCTACAAAAACGAAAAATATCTCTACTTTGGCCGTGCCGCCGCAAAACTGGACGATGTGGCGAACTATATCCCGAGCCGTCTGGCGGCGCTGCTCTGGATCATGGCGGCGGCGTTCACCCGCAATGACGCCAAGGGCGCGTGGCGTATCTGGCGGCGGGACCGCCGCAATCACGCCAGCCCCAACAGCGCCCAGACCGAGAGCGCCTGCGCCGGTGCGCTGGGCGTCCAGCTGGCCGGGCCGGCCTATTATTTCGGGGAATATTATCCAAAGCCCACCATCGGCGATCCGCTGCGGCCCATCGAACCGGAGGATATTCTGCGGGCAGATCGGATGATGTATGTAGCCAGCGGGTTTGCGCTGGCGTTTGGATGTGCGATACGGGGGTTCTTGGGATGAAACAACTGGTCCACGGCGGTGACTGGATGGGCTACCGCGAACGCTTTGGCCGCGACGCGCTGGATTTTTCGGCGAACGTCAGTCCACTCGGTCTGCCTGAAGGGGTGGCGCAGGCCATCCGGGACGCTCTGCCTCTGGCCGACCGCTACCCCGACCCCCTCTGCCGTACCCTGCGGGCGGCGCTGAGCCGGGCCGAGGGTGTGCCGCAGGAGCATATCCTCTGCGGCAACGGTGCGGCGGACCTCATCTTCCGGCTGGTCTGGGCCGTAAAGCCCCATAAGGCGCTGGTGACAGCCCCGACTTTTGCCGAGTACGCCTCTGCATTGGATACGGTGGGGTGCGAAGTGAAACGCTTCTTCCTCGATAAAGCGAATGATTTCGCCCCGACGGACGCCCTCGTGGACGCCGTGGACGAGAGCATCGACATGGTGTTCCTCTGCCAGCCGAACAACCCGACGGGGCAGCTGGCCTCACCCGAACTGGTGAAAAAGCTGCTGCGCCGGTGCGGGGAGTGCCGCACGATTTTGGCCGTAGATGAGTGCTTTCTGGACTTTCTGCCCGACGCCGACGGGTGGACCGCGAAGCCTCTGCTGGAAAGTGGGAACCTCGTCATCCTGAAAGCTTTCACCAAGCTCTACGGCATGGCCGGCGTCCGGCTGGGTTACTGCCTCTGCGGCGACGAAACGCTTCTGGAAAAAATGCAGACAGCGGGCCAGCCGTGGGCCGTGTCCAGTCTGGCGCAGGCGGCAGGCGTCGCGGCCCTGAAAGAAACCGCTTATGTGGACGAGGTGCGCGCCCTTATCGCCCGGCAGAGGCCCGTTCTGACGGCGGGCCTGCGGGCGCTGGGCCTGCAGGTCATCGACGGAAAGGCAAACTATCTGCTCTTCCGCGCGCCCGCCGACCTGAATGAGAGGCTTCGCCCGCTGGGAACACAGGTGCGCAGCTGCGCGAATTATCCGGGCCTCGGGCCGGAGTGGTACCGCACGGCGGTGCGCACGGCCCCCGAGAACGCCCGGCTGCTGGAACTTATGAAAGAGGTGCTGGGATGAGCAGGGCAAAATGCATCATGGTGCAGGGTACGATGAGCGGTGCAGGCAAAAGTCTGCTCTGCGCGGCGCTCTGCCGCATTTTTGCGCAGGACGGCCTGCGCGCCGTGCCGTTCAAGAGCCAGAACATGGCTCTGAACAGCTTCGTCACCAAAGACGGCCTCGAGATGGGCCGGGCGCAGGTGGTGCAGGCGCAGGCCGCCGGTGTCGAGCCGGACGTGCGGATGAACCCCATCCTCCTGAAGCCCAGCAGTGACGTGGGCAGTCAGGTCATCGTCAACGGCGAGGTGCGGGGCCAGATGAAAGCGTCGGAGTATTTCCGCACGAAACGGCAGCTGGTGCCGGACATCCTGAAGGCATATGACAGCCTCGCCGAGGAGGCTGATGTCATTGTCATCGAGGGCGCGGGCAGCCCGGCGGAAATCAACCTCAAGAGCGAGGACATCGTGAACATGGGCCTCGCCGAGATGGTGGACGCGCCGGTGCTTCTGGTGGGCGACATCGACCGGGGCGGCGTGTTCGCCCAGCTATACGGCACGGTGGAGCTGCTGGAAGAAAAAGAACGCCGGCGCATCAAGGGGCTTGTCATCAATAAATTCCGTGGAGATGTAGAAATTCTGCGCCCTGGCCTTTCGATGCTGGAAGAAAAGACCCATCTGCCCGTGGTGGGCGTCGTACCGTACCTGAAGGTGGACATCGAGGACGAGGACTCCCTGAGCCAGCGCCTCGAGATGCGGGACGGCAAAAAGCCGCTGGATGCGGCGATCATCCGTCTGCCGCATCTGTCCAATTTTACGGACTTCATGCCGCTGGAACAGCACCCGCTGCTGGGCGTGCGGTATGTTTCGAATGCTCATGAGCTGGGCACACCCGACCTCATCCTGCTGCCGGGCACGAAAAACACGGTGGACGACCTGCTCTGGCTGCGGCAGTGCGGGCTGGAAACGGCTCTGCTCAAGCTGGCCGCGAAAGGCACGCCGGTGCTGGGCGTCTGCGGCGGCTACCAGATGCTGGGCCAGACCCTCGACGACCCCACCGGCAGCGAGAGCGGCCGGCAGCAGACTCTGCGGGGGCTGGGTCTGCTGCCCACCCGGACCGTGTTCAGCGAGCAGAAGCGCCGTGTACAGGTCAAAGCGACCGTCGCCGCCGCCCCCTTTGCGGGTGCAGAGCTGGAAGGCTACGAGATACACACCGGTGTGACCGAGGCTGAGGGCGAACCTTTCGCCCACTACCCCGACGGAGGCCGGGAAGGCTGTGTGCAGGGCAATGTGTTCGGCACCTACCTCCACGGTCTGTTCGACACCGGCACGCTGACCGAGGCGCTGGCGGGCTGGCTCTGCCGCCGGAAGGGCATCGACCCCTCCGACGCGGCCCTCATCCCGATGGAAGAGTACCGCCGCCAGCAGTTCGACATCCTGGCCGACGGCGTGCGCGGGGCGCTGGATATGGACGCGGTGTATGCCGCGATGGGAATGGAGAGGCGCTGAATGGAACAGGGACTTTTGCATCTGTACTGGGGCGACGGAAAGGGGAAGACCACCGCCGCTATGGGTCTTGCGCTCCGTGCGCTGGGGTCCGGGAAGCGGGTGGTCATCGTCCAGTTTTTGAAGGGCGGGAACAGCGGCGAGATACCGCTTCTGGCCCAGCTTGGCGCGGAGATCTACCGGGGCAAGGCCGGGCAGAAATTCGTCTTTCAGATGACGCCGGAGGAAAAGGCCGCGACCCGGGAACTGCAAAACCAGAACCTCGCCGCCGCCATAGCACAGCCTGCCGACCTGCTGATACTGGACGAAGCCGGGAGCGCAGAAGAGCTGGATATGGTGGACGTCGATCTATTAAAAAAGGCCGTTCTGGAGCGGCCTGCTGGGTGTGAGTGCGTCCTGACGGCCCACACGCCGCCCCAGTGGATGCTGGACGCCGCCGACTACTCCACCGAGATGAAATGCCACCGCCACCCCTACCAGAAGGGGATAAAAGCACGAAAGGGGATAGAATATTGACGCCGCAGCATCATTTACCTGCTGACATTGAGCGGACGAGCTTCCACATCATCACCGAAGAGCTGGAAATGATGGGCATGACCCCGCCGCCCGAGCACGAAGCCGTGGTCAAGCGGGTCATCCACACCACCGCCGACTTCGACTATGCGCGGAATCTCCACTTCACCCCCCGCGCGGTGGAGCAGGCCGTCAAGGCCCTCCACGCCGGGGCCGTCATCGTGACCGATACAAACATGGCGCTGGCCGGCATCACCAAGCCCGGTCTGGCGAAGCTGGGCGGCACGGCCTGCTGTTATATGGCTGACCCCGAGGTGGCCGCCGCCGCCAAAGAGGCTGGCACCACCCGGGCCGTTGCAGCGATGAAAAAGGCAGCGCAGGAGCATCCCGGGGCCATCCTCGCCGTCGGCAACGCGCCCACGGCTCTGCTGACGATTGCAGAACAAATCGAAAGCGGCCTGCGGCCCGCACTGGTCATCGGTGTGCCGGTGGGCTTTGTGAACGTGGTGGAGAGCAAGGAGCGGCTCTTCGCCGTCTGCGAAAAGCATGATGTACCGGCCATCGTGGCGATGGGCCGCAAGGGTGGCAGCAACGTCGCTGCGGCCATCTGCAACGCCCTTATCTACTC
>ENA-UAPA01000217-UAPA01000217.1-human-gut-metagenome-genome-assembly--contig:-NODE-217-length-28292-cov-9.132309_pt1 | contig 28292 bp, 29 predicted proteins | sample MGYA00243476_ERZ654569 | MGnify/ENA primary metagenome ERZ654569 (study PRJEB26926, sample SAMN06164726) | human gut metagenome | biome: ENVO:00009003; feature: ENVO:2100002; material: ENVO:00002003... | reverse complement strand
ACTTATTTTCAACGATTTCAAAGAACGATTAGTCCACTTTAACGGGACGGTAGTGTAATCTAAAAACAATTAAAAAGTAAAATTATGAAAAGAATGATGAGTCATTTATTCCATGTGGCTCTGATGCTTTTGGCTTTTACCTTTGCGAATCCTGTTATCAGCCATGCGCAACAGACAGCTGTTGCGTCATGGGTGTTCTCGGAGGGATGGGAAAGCTCAAGCAGCGGAACTGTTGTGACCTACACTCCGGATGGCAGCGGATGGCAGGCGATAAGCAATACCGCATGGAAAAGTAAACAACCGGTGTTTCTGCCGAACACATGTTCTGGAGTACAGACCAACTATAAGCTTTCGCTGAAGACAAGTGACGGCAAGTGGGAGGTAAAGCAAAGTAAGGACAGCTATGTCTTGCGTCTGAACACAGCTTCGATAGATAAATTTACTAGGGTGTCCAGTTCTGTGTTCCAGTTTTTAGTATCAAAAACAATGTAATAACCATCTAAGTCATTGATAATCATTCGCTAAATAAACTATAATCTTGTGCGAATCTACATCAGACTTTTTGATAGTTAAATTTGTCTTATATTTTGTGCTTAATTTACTGATTTACAGTGTGCTAAGTTGCTAAAACATAATCAAAAACGAGAACATGGAACTGGACACCCTATTGAATAAACCAAAAATAGAGATGTTTCAGAAATTCATTATCAACAGAGACGGAGTACTGAAGTTCGGGCGTGTCTACCTGCACCGTGACATGCTGTCACCCGGCGAGCAATGCACCTACGGGGGCGGTTTGTGGAAGATAGATGAAGGCAGAGGCGCCATCGTGCTCTACGGCAGAAGTTTCGACTTCGGCCCTCCCGATTTCGACTTTGTGAAACAGATAGACTGGACGGGCTTGGGCGGCACCCCTCGCCCGCTCTTCTATCTGCCTCATTGGCCTAGCGAAGAAGAGATTGTGCCAGTCATCATCAATTAAGAAAATAGTATAATATTCTATAATTTTCTGTGTAAAACTTGCGGATAACAGAATAAAACACTATTTTTGCGAAGAGAAATCCTTCTCGGGGAAAGTGCTCTCTAAGAGAAGAGATTCCGTAAATAAGTAACAATTAAAAAGCAGTATAGTATGAAAAAGAAATTAGTTTTGACAGCAGCCGTCATCGCTGCATTATCAGTTGTCTCCTGCAATGGCAAGAAGACAAATAGCCAGGGGGCTAACCAGGATAGCCTCAGTTATGCTGAAAATGATTCGCTCAATTCCAACGATGTCATTCTCGATTCCATCGCCGGCACCTACGAGGGAACTCTCCCTGCTGCCGACTGTCCGGGCATCAAGACCGTTTTGACGCTCAACGCCGACAGCACCTACCAGTACTCAGCCGACTATCTGGAGCGCAAGGATGGTCACGACGAAGCGAGCGGTATCTTCAAGGTATTGGCTAACAACGTGGTAGAAATCATCCGTCCATCGAGCGGCGAGACATCTTACTACAAGGTAAAGGATGCCAACAGCCTCATCATGACCGATTCACTCGGAACAGAGCCGGAAGGCGCCATGGCTAAGCACTATGTACTGACTAAGAAAAGGTAAAAGAGCCTTTAAAAGGTAAAAGGGTAAAAAGAGCCCCCTAGCTTAACATTCCGCTAGGCTCTTTTTACCTTTTTACTTTTTTACCTTTTTACCCTTTTATCTTTAAAACGCCTTTTTTGCCGGTTCTCACAGCGCCATTATTACAAACCTGTTACATTCCTGCCTTTCAAGTTAAAATCAATTAAGTTTTGCACAGGAACCTTCGCTATTCCAGATATTTTTCCTAATTTTGCGCCCACGTTTCTAACAGATGAAATGATTTTAAGATTCAATGGTATATACTAAATAGATTAAGGATAAAGAAAAATGGAACATGTTTTTACTGAATCGATGTTTTTGGTGGGCTTCGTGATATTTATCGCCGCCATACTCGTATTAGACATGCTGGTCATCGACCGAAAGGCACATGTGGTGTCTATCAAGGAAGCCGGTTCATGGACGGCTGTATGGATTATTCTCGCGCTCGCCTTCGCCGTATTCATCTATTTTCATGGCGACATGGTGCACGGCATCGAGAACTTCGACGACCTGAAGCTGATAGCCTCGCGCTATGCTTCGCATCTCAAACTGGACCCGAACGACTATGAGGGGAGTCTGCAGCAATACCGGCACTATATGACCATCTCCTACATTTCGGGTTATCTGATAGAGAAAACGCTCTCGGTAGATAATCTCTTCGTGATGATGATGATTTTCACCTCGTTCGGAGTAGACAAGAAAGATTACCAGCACGTACTGAACTGGGGTATTCTGGGAGCCATCGTGCTGCGCTTCGTCTTCATCTTCGCGGGTGCTGCGCTCATCAGCCGGTTCGCCTGGATATTACTCGTATTCGGAGGATTCCTGGTTTACAGCGGTGCCAAGATGTTCCTCAACAGGAACAAGAAGGAGGAAATCAATGCCCTGGAGCATCCGGTAGTGAAGTTTATGCAGAAGCGCCTGCATCTGGGTCCGCTGGTGATGACGGTGGTGTTCATCGAGTTCTGTGATCTGATTTTCGCCTTCGACAGCATCCCAGCCGTATTCTCGGTATCGCTCGACCCGTTCGTGGTGTTCTTCTCGAATATCTTCGCCATCCTGGGCTTGCGTGCCCTCTTCTTCCTGCTGGCAGCGATAGCAGACAAGTTCCGCTATCTGAAGGTGGGTGTGAGTGTGCTGCTGGTGTTCATCGGTGTGAAGATGCTCATCCACGATTTCTTCGAGATTGATGCTGTCAGTTCGCTGGTATTCATCATCCTCGTACTGCTCGTCAGCATCGGGGCTTCGGTGGTGATTCCGCAGAAACAGGAAGCGTTGGAAAATACGAAATAAGCAAACCATTCGTAAAGGAGATTATCATCAGGTAATCTCCTTCCAGGAAAACATAAAAAGGGCGATTGCTATTCCCCACACAAGGGATAAGCAATCGCCCTTATCTTTTATGAACTCAGTTCAGAAAGAAGAGCAAATGAATTGGCTTACCCTTCGGCCGCCGAACTTTGTTTCTTCACTCTTCTCTCTTCACTCAATTTACTTCCAAGGATTCTCTGTTGGGTAAGGCAGGCTAGCTGGCTGGTTGTAAGCGATATCCTTGATGCCGAGATACTTGAATACCTCGAACAAGGTCTTACCTACGTGAGAGAATGCTACGGCTCCGTGGTGTGGATAACCCTTCTGAATCAATACGTGACGATAGAAGCGGCCCATCTCGTTGATGGCGAAGATACCGATACCACCGAATGAACGGGTAGGAACATCGAGAACCTCACCCTCTGCGATGTAGCTGCGGAGGTTGCCCTCAGAATCGCACTGCAGACGGTAGAATGTGATGTCAGAAGCTGCGATATCACCCTCCAAAGTACCACGGGTGAAGTCTGGTTTACCACCATTCTCCAACAAACGGTTCTGGATGAGCTGATACTTAATCTTACGGCTTGAGCACATCTTGCACTGTGGAGTGTTACCGCAGTGGAAGCCCATGAAGGTATCAGTCAACTTATAATCATACTTGCCCTTGATGTCCTCATCATAGATATACTGAGGAACAGAGTTATTGATATCGAGCAATGTAACGGTATCGTCAGAAGCACACATACCGATGTACTCAGAGAGCGCACCATAGACATCAACCTCGCAAGCTACAGGAATGCCGCGGCTAACGAGACGGCTGTTTACATAGCAAGGCTCGAAACCGAACTGGCTTGGGAATGCAGGCCAGCACTTGTCAGCGAATGCTACATACTGGCGAGAACCTTTGTGAGCCTCTGCCCAGTCGAGCAATGTCAACTCAAACTGTGCCATTCTGCGGCTGAGGTCAGGATAGTAGCAGCCTTCGCCCATCTCCTTGGCCATATCAGCGCAAACCTCTTCGATACGTGGGTCGTTCTCGTGCTCCTTGTAAGCTACGAGAAGATCAAGCTCTGAGTTCTCCTCAATCTCTACACCGAGTTCGTACAAGCCCTTGATAGGAGCGTTGCAAGCGAAGAAGTCCTGTGGACGTGGACCGAAGGTGATAATCTTCAAACCCTTCAAACCGAGGATAACGCGAGCTACTGGTACGAAATCCTGAATCATCTTAGCTACGTCCTCTGCTGTACCTACAGGATACTCAGGGATGTACCCCTTCAGGTGGCGCATGCCGAGGTTGTAAGAGCAGTTGAGCATACCGCAGTAAGCGTCGCCACGACCATTGATCATGTCGCCGTCACCCTCTGCAGCTGCAACAAACATACAAGGACCATCGAAGTTCTTTGCAATCAAAGTCTCAGGAGTCTCAGGACCGAAGTTACCGAGGAATACAACCAAAGCGTTGCAGCCCTGCTCTTTCACTTCGCCCAAAGCCTTGAGCATATCTTTCTCGTTCTCAACTGTAGTCTGGCAGTTGAAGATTTCACCCTTGTACTCTTTTACGATGTTCTCACGGCGCTGAGTAGAAAGCGCGATTGGAAAACAGTCACGGCTAACGGCAATAATACCGAGCTTTACTTGTGGAATGTTGTTGCTTACCATAATTTTAGTTTATTACTTAAGTTTTTGTATAAATTGCTTATATTTATTGATTCTTTTCTAAATTTGTTTGGCTGACAATTATTCATTGTTCCGAGCACAAAGGTACAAATATATTTTGTATCACCAAGCGTTTTAAGGAATTTTTAATTCAAAAAAATGGCGCAAAACCGAAATTTTGCGCCAAATGTAACATATGATAAAGTTCTTGATACATTTCATACATGTCTCTATTATCATCTGATACCCCTTTTCTGCCTTAACATCTTCTTTAATATCTTCGCAGCGGGCGGTACCGGATGGTGTAAATCTGATTGAAGTACTCCTTCCAGCTGTTCGGCTCCTTGTCGTCATCACGCACGATACGGATGCCGTAGAATCGGGTACCCGTCTCCTTGTATTCCCGGAATCCCGACAACAGCTGCTGTGGCGGATCTGGAATCAGGAAGTCGGTAATCCAAAGCACATCGGCATTCACGTAATGGAGTCCGTCGTTGTCGAGAAGGTCGAACATCTGGATCATCATCTTCTTTGCCGATGTTCCGCCTCCGATAAATGGAAGGTGGGTTGTGGTAGGCTGCCGCCGGATGCCTCGCCCGGTATGTGCCTGTCCATCTCCGTCGGACGGAGATGCATCTGCTTCGGCTGATTCCATCATAGTGATTCCTATTCTCTTCAGGCGCTCTGTCTTGCGCTTCGCCATCAGGTCGATGGCACGGGTACTGACGGAGAAATCTATCAGGAAGCAGTCACGCTCCAAATCTTCTGCCGTCTCTTCCAGCAGAGAGATGAGTGTTGAGGATATCCTTTCAGGCGTGCCATACATACTGGCTGAGGTGTCCAGACAGACAATCATCGGCCCCTTGCGGGAGGCATGGGTAAAGCCCAGTTTGCGGGATGGTTTCGACATTTCGCTCTTATAACGGAAGGTCTGGAGTCTTCGCGTGCGATACTTATAGATAAAGAGGCCCTCCATATCTTCATCACTGTACTGTGCCAGTTCGAGGGGGAGAAGGGAGTTGAGATCATCGCCCACGGTAATGCCCTCGATATCGCTACCCGCTGAATGCTCCATCTTCATCTCTACGCCCGATGCGATGGTGAGCCGGTCTTTGCCGTTGGCATCGGCTACTCGTCCCATCTTCGCCACAATTTCCTTGATTTCGGGATATTTGTCCTGAATCTTCACCTGGTTCAGACGGCGTTCAAACTCCGTTTCAGTCCATCCGTTCGTCATCAGTTCCCAGGCTTGTACGGCGCGCTGCTCCGAAACGCCCTTCGTCTTCATGTTGCGGGTTATCTGGTCCATCATGCGCACCAGTCCTGTTTCGAAGTTGTTCTGGCGCAGGGAGATGAAGTCCTTCAGCTTGTTCAATACCTGATGGTCGATGCAGACCTTCCAGTCTCTTACCAGCCTTTCCCTGTTTTCGGGTTTCGAAGCCCCGTCTCCAGTCATCAGCTTGAGGAAGAAAGGTTTATCGAACCCATCTTCAGCATGTTCCTGTTCCAGCTGGTCGAGCAAAGGGAGCCACACCTGTTCATCCATCCGCTTGAAGGGAGCCCAATCGAGCACATCATCTGCCCGATGACTCTCGGTCCAGGCACGCTGGCGCTGGAACCGCATGTGATGGACGCATTCCACGATGAATTTTCCCACGCTATCATAGAACACCTTGCTCTTAATCTTGCTGTTTACCACCTGTCGCACGAATTTCTGCACCTCTTCGCCAGTTTCTTCTATGGTTACTTTCAGGGTAAAGAGATGAATGAGATAATCCTTCAGCGGGTCTTCCTTCAAATTCCAAGGCATGGCGGTGCCTGTCGGATCAGGAATCTTCACCTGTCCCGACTTGCAGAAGTCATCCAGCATCTTCAAGTAATACTGTGCCTCCGCCAAGTCCTTGTTATTCTGATATTTCATAGGAGTAAATCCTTATTTTTTCTCCATCAGATATTCTGCGAAGATTCTTGCAGCACTCTCTACTTTGGCTGCGCAAGGGCGAGACTTGTAATATTCTGCCGTTCTTGCCGAAGCCACATAGCTGGACTGCGCTTTCTCGTGACCCTTCAAGCCGAGGATTTCGGCACAGATGATACTACCGTTCTGCTCCTTCGATTTGGCGAGCAAATCCTGCACCACCTTATAGCATGCCGACTTGCCCTCACGGTCATCCCCCTCGGTCTGTCCGCAATCCAAGCCAACGAGCACCACGATGCCCGAAACGGCACCGCACATCATTCTCATTCTGCCTACTCCACCACCGAAGCCGGCACCAATGCGCTTCGCCATCTCATCATCAAGACCATATAAATCGGCAAAGGCAGCCACTACCGACTGGCAGCAGCCATAGCCCTGCATAAAGTTATCCACAGCCTGGTGAACACGCGCCTCCAACTCAGGAGTCAATATTTTCTGTTCATTCATCATGTTTTGATTCTTCTATATATAATAATGTAATAGGAGGCGATTAAACCTCATAGAGTTTCATCGTATCCTGACGGGTAAACGCCAGTTCCTTATAGAAATCACGGAGATAAGCCGATATTTCCGCCTTATCATCAGCAGATGCGAAGAGATTCTCACCCAACTGCTTTTCCAACGAGGTCAAGCCATCCGAAAGGTTTTCTATCTCCCCCTCGTAATCCCTTCTATCCTCCGGATTCCTGCGTACACGATGATATTTGATGTCCTCAGCAAGCGCATTCTTCATCTCCACGAGTTTGTCTGCAAAAGGAGAAAAGAGGGCACGGATCACGATGTTTCGGATAGCATCCCGCTCTTCCGGTTCCTGCCACAGACAATGGTAGATAGGCAGCAAATCGCAGATATCCACCTCTTCCCTATCCTGCATAAAGGCAGAAGTGCGAAGCAGGCGGACGATATTCTTCCATCTTCGGTCACTCACATAGATGTTTCTGCGCTCGGCAGCCTCATCCACATTCACGGCTCTCAGAGATTTACGGATAGCTGAAATTGCATCGAGAACCTCGATTTTCACGCCAATCTTATCGATACGCTCCGTCCATTCAGCATACTCCTCAGAAGTAATCTTCAAATCAGAAAAATCTGCATTATCTGCGAAATCTGCGTGACCTAATCCCCCTGTAAAACCTGAGAAATCTGTGGAATCTGTGGGACCTAAAAAATCTGCGTGAGAATCCAAGAGCATCGCCCGGAAATTCTTCTCCAGCTTAATCGGTCGGCTTTCTATTCTGATGACGAATCGGTCCCAGAGCGCCTCCAGTCCTTCTCCCTTAGCCGGCAACTCATTGCTTGCCGCCACGAGAAGTTTCAGAGGAAGATGCATTTCCCGATTGCCGTTTCTGAAGATTTTCTCGTTAATCACCGTAAGGAGCGTGTTCTGGATAGCAGGTCCCGCCTTCCAGATTTCATCCAGGAAAACCACATCGGCAGTAGGTAGATACCCCTCCACCGCACGCTCGTAAGTATCCGAAGTCTTCAGTTTCTGAATGCTCACCGGGCCGAAGATTTCATCGGGTGTAGAGAATCGCGACATCAGATACTCAAAGCTCTGAGCATCCCTAAACGCCGTCTTCAACTGTCTGGCTACCATACTCTTTGCCACTCCCGGAGATCCCAGCAGGATGATACTCTCACCTGCCAGAGCTGCCAGGAGCGAGAGCGATATCTCCGTCTCCTTCTCATAAATGCCCCGGTTCATCTCACCGAGTAATTGTTTGAATCTTTCAAGCATATTCTTACTTTCCTATTCAGAATCGTATAAAGACGAAAAGAAGTTAAGAGATAAAATTCATTATCCCTTAACTTCCTCATATTCTTTTATATAAATAAGGTATGGCTTACTTTACGTTGCCCACCTTAATCAAGTACTCAGCAATCTGAACTGCGTTCAGGGCAGCACCCTTACGAATCTGGTCGCCAGTCAACCACAATGTGTTACCATTGTCATCAGCCAGATCCTTGCGGATACGACCTACATATACATCGTCCTTGCCGGCGCTCTCCAATGGCATTGGATAAACGTAGTTCTGGGCATCATCCTTTACGGTTACGCCTGGAGCAGCCTCCAAAGCCTTGCGGATGTCCTCTACTGCCAATGGCTTCTCTGTCTCAAACCAAACACTCTCTGAGTGAGAACGGAGTGAAGAAACGCGAACGCAGGTAGCACTGGTGCGAACATCAGAGTGCATAATCTTGCGGGTCTCGTTATACATCTTCATCTCCTCCTTGGTGTAATCGTTAGGAGTCATCTTGTCAATCTGTGGAATGACATTGTATGCCAACTGATGAGGGAACTTATTGATATGCTCAGTCTTACCGGTCTCGAGGATATCCTTATACTGCTGCTCAAGTTCAGCCATGGCAGCAGCACCAGCACCTGAAGCACTCTGGTAAGAAGAGATATGAATCTTCTTGATATGGCTCAAGTTATCGATAGGCTTCAACACTACAACCATCATGATGGTGGTACAGTTAGGGTTGGCGATGATGTTGCGAGGGCGGTTCAGGGCATCCTCAGCATTTACTTCAGGCACAACCAGAGGCACGTCGTCGCACATACGGAATGCGCTAGAGTTATCAATCATCACGGCACCATACTTGGTGATAGTCTCGGCAAACTCCTCTGAAGTGCCGCCACCAGCAGATGTGAAAGCAATATCGACATCTTTAAAGTCATCGTTATGCTGCAAAAGTTTGACCTCATAGTCCTTTCCCTTGAAGTTGTATTTTCGTCCAGCAGAACGCTCAGAGCCAAACAACACCAAATCATCCATAGGGAAATTTCTCTCAGCAAGGATACGCAGGAATTCCTGTCCAACTGCGCCACTTGCACCAACAATTGCTACTTTCATAATCGAATCTTTTAATTTATAAAGTTGTTATAAGTGTAAACTGTGGAAGAGAAAGCCAGCCCCCTTATCATCTTCATGATTCCTCATCTTTCTGACAGCTTCATAATTTTTCCTCATTTTCTGATAGCTTCATGATTCCTCATTTTCTGATAGCCGGAAACTGCTTATTTTCTCAAATCCGCTGCAAAGTTAAGACTTTTTCTACAATATCAAGCATAAATTCCCAAAAAATATTGCTTTTTGCTGCAATTTTATCTTTTTTGCTTACTTTTCTGCAAGAATATGCATAAAAACGGAGAAAAATAGTTGCTATTTGCAATGCGGCAAGCCGCGAGAATGCAGGAATTTATGGATTGTTACTTTCCATAAGTCATCCTTTCGTTTCAATCGGAAGGTTGAAACCACACAGGCGTCACCTGGTCGGAAACTCAATCCCATGATTCCATAGTTGTATTGTCCATGAATAGAAGTAGAGATGTCTCGATGCATCAAACCTATCGTTACGATTTCATCATTACCTCCATGCTCTTCATGCAACATTTTCAGGATCCCCCCAGCCCAATACCTGTTTCTTGGTTTGTAGAGACATGAGGCAGGTATTTCTTTCTTGTCTCCAACAAATACAGAAGCCTCCAACCAAGCCTTTGGTACCTTATTGAAAATGAAACCCAACTGCTTCACGAGTTCTTCTCTCAACTGTTCAGCCTTCTGATGGGAGAAATTTCCCAAAGGCTTTAACTCTATGACATAACCCAATGGAGGATCAGCAGGAAGGCTGTCTCCCATTTCCTCATTGCCATGGCTCTGATTTCCATTGTAACAACCTGCTAAAAACAGGATTGAGATTCCAGCTATAAACAACAATAACTTCTTCATAATCTTCAAACATATAATTAAAAAAACATAGACATTTCTATTCCCAATATGATCAATAACTTCTTCATAATAGTGCAAAAGTAGAAAAAATAAGCAAGTAATGATGCTATCCATACGTGGATTGTATCAAATACTCGCTTATGTGTATGAAATCATCAATGCCTACAACATCAAATCCTTGATGGTTGTACCATTCATGAATCTGCTTAAATCTACCCTTTCTCCAATACCATGCAAATGTCCGGTTTCTGAATATTGCCAGATATTGCACTTTCCTCTGCCGTCGATAGAGGGTTGTCGGGAGTTATAATTGGCGATGAAGAGATAATAACGATTGAACTTCGCCCCCATCTCCTTATTATAGAAGCTCTCGTTGCTATAGATGATAGGATACTTGCCATAGTGTTTCTTCACCAAGTCAGCAAACACCTGTATGCTATCCTGCAGCTGTCGTCCCTTCCATCTTCCCTGGATGCCTTTCTCCTCCACATCCAATACAGGAATCAAGTCCTGCTCACTCTTCTTCACCATCTTTTGGAAATCCCGGAACTGAGCAGTTGCTGAAGAGCCGGCAGACATCAGATGATAAGATCCCACCTTCAACCCATATTTACGAGCCAGCCTGATATTTCGGCGATAATGTCTATCCACATATCCTTTACCATGTGTAGCTCTGATATAAACGAACTTAATTCGCTTGTCTTCGCTATTTCCTTCCACTTGATAACTCCATTGTGTTTCGATACATCAATGCCGTCATATCCGCCACGAGTATAAGGTTGCCCTTTCAATCTATCAACGAACACATCAGAATAAGATGAAGCGATGCCCACCCATCGCTTCACCTTATATGGCGACACCACATACATGATTCCTAGACCAATACCAGCCAAAACGACCAGGCTGCCTAAGGAAACCAAAGTATATTTTAATCCTTTCTTCATTACATTTTATTTTTTAGTTGTTTTCAGGGGGACAAAGATAGTGAATTTATCCGAAACGGCATAGAAAACAAGGGGATAAATGTATGAAATAGGAGTCTGGAAGTACAAAATGATAAAACGAATGCTTGACAACACCATTGTTCCAAGATTTCCACTTGGATTTCTTTTTGAATCAATCAAAGGATATTCACCATTTTATTACTGGCATATTCCCATCAAACTTACCCCACATTACGGGATGTTGACGATTCCCTGATGCTTCGATTACTCCCTGATGCACGAAATTATAGATTTCCTTAGCCGTGATAACTCTATCCTTGTTTGTATCAGCACCACCTCGCAAGCCACGTTCCAAGAACACAGTAAACAGGCTATTCTTGAAACCTGTTTGTCTTGGAGTTTCTAAGGATTTCTCCGTTGAACGAGAAGAAAGGAAGAACATCACATTCTCTTTGGAATAGTTAGTATTCCTCTTATTCGTATTTCTCATTTTCCCTGCAAAGCAAGCATCCACGAATATCATTTTCTGCTGAGCTTTACTCTGTCTCATAATGCTCAATACAGAAGAGTAATACAAAAATCCATCGTAACACACCAATCCACCAGGCACACCATGACCACTAAAGTATAGGATAACAGCATCTGATGGCGAAGCCTTGGCAAATGTATTACGCATTGCCGTACATACCTTTTTGATCGTAACGTCTGAATTGACAAAACAATCAACCGTAGCATTACCATTCTTGGTAAAGATACCCGATATGGTCTTGGCATCATTCGCACTTACCCGAAGGTCGTTCTGACGACCGGGATAATCGGCGATGCCCACGCTAACGATATAAGTTCTTGCTGGCAATGTTGGTATTGCCAGCAAGAAGATAAAGAAAGAAGATAATAGCCGCTTCATTATTACTCACAAATAGGTCTAATAGAACGCAAAGTCAAGATTGGCTCATATGTCAAATCTGAATCTTCCTCATTGAAGTATAAATAATAAGCATTCAATCCATGCCCCCTACTTGAACTCCAATAATAGCCAAAGGAATCTTTACGATAGATACCATAATCACTCTTTCTACCTGCGCCTGGCAAAAAGATACTTTTACCAGAAGGACCTGTAACCTTGCAACCTGTTGTCCCATTGTAAGTAATCCAACTCCAACGACATCTATCTATCAGTTCTTTAAACTGCTTACGAGTTGGAGTTTTCAATTTTCCTTCAGAAAGAAGATAAGCCACATCAAACTTGGTACCTGCAATTTCCTTATCTGTTGGAAATCCATCCAAAGAATGACCATTCATTCCATTTGCCCAACGATAATACTCCCCATACTCTTCAGGTTTAGTGGCACCTAAATTACAACCACACCATTTTACACTAAGTCCGAGATCAACAACAGCAGAAGTATCGATATTACTTTCTTGAACCATGTAATCGGTAATATACATCGTAGCCTCTTTATCTTCTTCTTTCAAGAATTTGGGTTTTGGAACATCTAGCGGTTGGGATGACACCTTTTCTTGCACACGTTCAACCTCTTGTGGCTCAGAATCTTCTTTAATTGCAGTTGACATATATAGAGTTTCAGATTGAACCTTCTCGTTTTTTACATGAACTGCCTGAGCATTCTCCGTACCCAGCGCATCCAAGAAATCCACTATCGTATGATAGCGTTCCTTTCTTCTTGGTTGCATTGCCCTTTCAATAACTCGCTTCGTCTGCTCACTTATTTCCTTCGGCAATTCCGGCAAGCCTTCATCAAAGACAGCAGTTGCCTCAGGAGGAGTTTGACCAGTCAACATCTTGAACATAGTAGCTCCCAAAGAATATATGTCTGTTTCTGGAGAGAACATTCCCAATCCTCCCACACGAGATTGCTCAATAGGCGCATAGCCAACACTCACTCCAACAGGACTACTCGTGGTCTGTTCACCAGCCACATCATAATTCTTGGACATACCAAAATCTATCAATACAGCATCACCATTCTTTCGCAATAACACATTACCTGGTTTCACGTCTAAGTGATTCATGTTATGAGCATGGATATACTGCAAGGCAGATGCTATCTGTCTCGTATATTTCAAGGTCTCATCTTCTGACAAAGAACCTTTTTTCTCTATCAAATCCGACAAAGAACCACCATCGATGTACTCCATGACATAGTAAGCGGTACCATTCTCCTCAAACACATCCAACACCTTAATAATATAAAGATGAGTCAACTTAGAGATATTCTTCGCTTCCTTGATAAACTTTTGGCGGAACTTCTCCACCAAATCTGCACTTCCTGTAGAAGGAACTGTCACCATAGATGATGCTTCATCACGATTACAGAGTTCCTTCATAAAGAATTCTTTGATTGTCACTTCGATTTCCGCATCAATCGTACCCAAGGCACCTGCTACAGAAACCTTCTGCTTAGCCAAATAGGTAATTCCGAAACCACCTTGACCGAGCACTCGCTCAATTTTGTATTTGCCATTGCAAAGAATAGCATTATTTCTTAACTGTTTCATTATTCTTCAATAATGACTTTATATCACCCAATATACTTTTGTATACTGCAACTTCTTGCTCTAGATACAATTTTGTTGCTTCAAATTCTGTGATTCTTTTTGCTTGTAATGCAATCTTGTTGTCTTTCATCACCAAAGATGCAACCATTTTTGCCTCTTGTAAACTACAATCACGAATTTTTAAATAGAGATTCCAAATAACCTCTATTTTATCCTGCCAAGGTGCTGTACAAGTAAAGAAAGTCGTAGAATAATCATCACTACGAAGACGCATTACCAGAACGTGATTACGCCAAGGTCCTATATAGTTAACATCTAATCTAAAATTATCATCCAAACGATTCTGGCTTACACAACCATTCTCATCTATATAGTCTATATCAAAATGGACATAAGGGTTCTTTTCTGCAATAACATCATAAGCATGAATTAAAATGCATTGTTTTGCCTCTGTCAGGATATGAGGTGTACACGAACATTCTATCTTGTTATCTTTCTGTATTGAAACAAAAAGGGTATTACAATAGCTATTGCGAGGAGTCGAATGCTTAATCTGTGATTGCTCTTGGCAATACTTAGCTATTTCTATAAAATTCACTTTTTCCATAAACAAAAATCTTATTAAAAATTTATTATCAAAAATGGCTTTCAAACCTCTTAAGCCTCTTCCTATCGTTTTACAAGACGAATTGGCAGTTTGTACCCAGAGAACATATTTTCCGAACCTATGTTCAAACTATTAAATGTAATACTAGCACAATTAGATTCTTTATTATTCAACCAAAAGAAAATTTCACTTGTTCTTGTAAGGCTATCCGTAGCCTCATAAAGTCCAGTTTTTTCAAATGTGATTTTATTTCCATTTGGGCCAAGACAGATAGCCCACTCATGCCAATAGTAAAAACCACTTTCTGTCCAATTCTTTTCTGACTTTTGGTCCCATTTACACTCATCCATCAATTCCTTAAATTGCTCGTACGTTGGAATTTCATAATCAGCGCCGTGCTCCTGAGCTACATAAATTGCCTTGTCGTTATCATCTTTAACATAATCTGAAGACCATAATGTTCCACTCGGAAGTCCCAAGTCGACAAACTCCGAGCCTTCCGAAACAGAATCTTTGACAACCTTATTATAACCATCTTGATAGCCAGCATTGTAACCCGCTAGATAAGCATCAGTAACAACTTTGTTTAACGCATCGGTTACTTTACCCTCAACGTATTCTTGAACTTTATCTTTTTCCATTTTAAATTTAAAAACTACAAATCAAAGTAATACCATTCATAACTATACTCGTTGTCAGCAGCACTCGAACCATATTGCTTTACCTGTGCTTCACAATATTCAATTGTTTTACCTTTAAACTTAGCTGAATTACAATTCATTACAAAATTAAAGGCATCTTGCTTTATATCATAATTAAATATTTGTGTTCCAGACAATACACCTGTAGCACCTACGCTATGGCTATCATCGTAAGCTATAAACCAAATTTTTCCTTTATAGAGCTTTACAGCCAAGACACTAGACAACTGGTGTTCTTCACCATCTTGCCAACTTATGTTTGAAATTGAATAATTATATTTCTCAGACACTAAAGATACACTTGATTCACTTTCTACAAGTTTCCAAGTTTCATCATTAAAATAACCTATATCAGTAACTTTAGAAGAAGAATAATCTATAGAATTTAAATAATTTTGACTACCAGTTTCTGCTATAATAGTATCAACTCCTGGTTCATACACAGCAGAATCAGAATCAGCAGATGCTTCAACACTATTTATGTCAGAAGCAGTTCTATTTCCGCCACATCCTCGTGTCATAATTGCGATTGCACAAACTACAACTATCACAAGTATAAACACCACTACAAAATGCGTATTTTTATTAGCAGTATCGCCACTTGTTTGTTTTTCTATCTTACTCTGAGGTTGTTCATTCTCTTCAACTTTTGCATCTCCATGTTTACTTGCCCACACTGTTTCTTCTTCATCATCAACAGAATTTACATAAGATTGATGTGGACTAAACGCTTTTGTCTCTTCATTGTTAGAAGTAGCAGCAGAAGACTGTTGCAAGATACGTCTTATCTCCCCCACATTCTTCGGTCTCTTTAACCTATTCACTTGCATCATCCAAACCACCAACTTATTCATTTCCTCAGAGACATTAGGCATAGGGAGGACAAGATGCTTGTCCTCTGTCTCGTCTTCAGAAAGGTCAGAAACTGATGGTGGGTCTTGATTGGTGAGCAACTTATACACGGTTGCACCAAGGGCATAGAAGTCTGTCCATGGTCCAAACTTATCATAGCTCTGCGCCATTTGTTCACTAGGGGCATAGCCGTTCGTATAACTGATGCCCGTGCTCATTGTGGCACCACCTACCGTACTCTGCTGCTTACTTGCACCAAAGTCTATCAACTTGACTACATCATGACTATCCACCATAATATTGGCTGGCTTGATGTCAAGATGGAACATACCTTCATTATGAATCGCCTCAAGACCATCCAATATCTGATTCAAGTAATTGCGAACCTCAGACTCTGCCAAAGATGCATTGGTACGCTTCAAACGTGTAGATAGATTTTCTCCATCTACATAATCCATTACATAATACGCAGTACCATTCTCCTCAAAAAGGTCATAGACCTTGACGATATGAGGATTACTGAGACTACGAAGACGACGAGCTTCTTTCTTGAACTTCTCTCGCTGTTGCTCAAAGCTATTGGTATTCTCGGCATTACTTACGCTAATGGTAGTGCTATTACCATCACGCTGACACACGCCCTTTACAAAGAACTCTTTGATGGCATAAGTCTCATCAAATTCGATGTTCTTTGCTAAATAGGTGTTGCCGAAGCCACCTGATGACAAGTAGCTTTCTATTTTGTAAGTTCCATGTAGGATGGTTCCTACCTGAAGCATATTTTGACTATTTATTTTGTCCATTCTTTGTTGTATCTTGGTCTATAAAATCTTGTTCTGTTGTATCTGTCTCTAACTTTGGCTGGCTATAAGGTCTTTTCATGGTCTCCATAGAATCCTCATAAAGAGAATCAAGCAAAGCAGCCTCTGCTTTATGCTTGCTATAGTAGCCATAACCAGCCATGCCAATAGCAGCCAATACTACTAAGGAAACAAAGGCAATGAAGAAAGATTTCTTTCTCTTCTGCTTTTGAGCCATCACTTGCACCACACTATCAGGAACAGGCGGTGGTGTACCAGCAGGCTTTACGACTTCAACATCAGGAGAAGCGCTCACCTCTTCCACATCAGGCTTGATATTCAAAGCATTACATTTCGCCGTAGGCTCTTCATTTACAAGACTCACATCAGCCTCGTCATGACTCACCTCTTTGATGTGTACTATATAAGCTGAATGATTATCTTTATTATCTGAGGTTTCTGAAATCAGCATCTGTCGCTTCTCTTCATCACGAACATTCGCAGAGAAGACATCCAACAGCTCCTCATCCTCCATCTGTTCCAACATGCCGTCAGAACAAATATAGAAGTAATCACCTGGCTGAATATCTGAAATATGGATAACATCAGGTTTTGGATGATTTCTGTCTCCAGCTATCATCGCACGGGTGATGACATTTTTCTGTGGAAATGTCTTCATCTCCTGATAGGTCAACTCACCAGCCTGATAAAGATCATACACCAGGGAATGGTCACGACTCTTATATAATATGGTATGCGAAGATGGACGGAGATGGTATATTCTACTATCTCCAATATGGGCTGCCGTACCTCCATTACTGTGAAAATACAGCAAAGTTAAAGTTGTTCCCATCTGACGAGAATCTCCCGCAATAGCCAGTTTATCCAGTTCTTCGTAGGCATACGCCAAAGCATCAGACAGCAACTTATCTTCCAAGCCTTCGGAAGCAACTGCATGCTGCAATAAAAACGAAGAAAGACTTTTGCAAATACTTTGGCTTGCCACCTCGCCATGCTCATGTCCACCCATACCATCACAGAGCAAAAACAAGCGGTCATTCTCCGTAGCTTTGCCTTCTATTGGATAGATGCAATCTTCCTGGTTCGCCCTCTTACCCAACTCATGGATAGCTAAAGGCTGATATATATTGATTCTCATTGTTAGCATTATTTTTGATGATAAACAACGGTTGTGTTACCCATCTTGATGATACTTCCTTCTGACAATATGAGCTGGTCACCCTCGTTCAATAATTGTCCATTCACATAACTGGCATTTTTATTATGGTAGTTTGATACCACAACCCTAACATTGTCCGTAGAAACCTTACATACCTGGATGGCAAGATGCTGACGACTCATATATCTATCATCAGTAGCAATCTGTACAGTTGCCTGCGAAGTAGTAGCCTTGCGACCTATTACATTATTGCCGAACCCCAACGGATACTTCTGACCACCATAGAGCAAATAACCAGGAGTAACCTCTTCTTTCTTGCCTGCAAGGATTGTTTCATCAAATTGAGAAGGAGAAGAGGAATGCCCCACGTAACGAGTTTCTCCATTATCTCGATTCACATACTGAGTCTCACCATTACTATTACCAACATATTCTGTTTCCCCAGAAGATTGCGGAGTTGCAGCATGTTGCTGTGAGAACATCACTTTCAACTGAGCTTTACATTGAGGACAAGTAATCATCTTTACCGCTTCGTTTTGAGAATTTCTCACGTCAAGCAACACACCGCAACTCGGACATTTGATTCTTTTAGTTTCCATTGCCACCATCTATTTTAATCAATGTTTATGCCATCTGAATATCAGCATCAGACATATAGTCTGGCATATCAGGAGCAACATCTGGATTCTCCAAGGATGCAGTTTGGAGATTTGGATCAGCAGAATCATCAACTCCGGTATCAGCGAAATCACTACCACTTGGAGTAATCACTTGTCCTGTATGCAAATCAACTGCTTCACCAACGTCAATACTTCCATTGCCATTGGCATCACAAATCGCAACATCAGGATTTCCATCCTGATCAAAATCTACCACACTCACTTCCTGACCATCCACATCGAAGACACCCACTGTAGCCATGGAGCCATCAGCAAGCTGAACTTCACCCGCATTAACCAAATGAACATCTGCAGTTTGGTCATCAGCCACCTGCACATCACTTGCCTGATGCAAATTTGCATCATTGTGAGCAATAGATACATCCTGGTCTGCATGAGAAGAATGAGATACCATAGCAACATCTTCCGCTTGATGAGGAGCTGCATTCATTTCTTCAGCACGTACTTCTGGCTTTACAGCCTCAGCATAGTCGTTCTTTTCTGTATCTGCCATATTGTTCCACTCGTCCTCGGTATAAGTACTATAGATATTGCCATGCCAATGGAAAGCGCCACCAGGACCAACTTCGGCTCTAGCGGTATCAAAAGCCTCCTTAAAGCTCTGCTCATCATGACTCTCTGCTACCTTGATAGAGGCATTATCATTAGCTGCAGCAGCATCTTGCGATGGATTCTCCCCTTCCGGTTTTGTATCGGGAGTTTCTTCTGTATTTGCTGCAAAGGCATCTGTGGCATACATAGCACTTGCACCCAACAAGATACCAGCAGCACCACCTACCGCTACTTTCTTCCAAGTTGCCTTATCAGCAGCGTTCTGAGTTTTATCTTTACTTTCCTGTCTTACTTCAGGATGTGCATTATCGAAATACAATGTTTCTTCATTCTGTGCCATAATCATACGTTTTAAAATTTTAACTGGTGCAAATATAGTGAAATAATAAATAGATAGGTGATAATTTTGTGCTCATTACACAAAACCTATCTTCTATTGTACAAAATCACTTTTTAATTTTAGCCTTGCAATAAGGACAAGCCTCATTCTGCATTAAAACTCCATAAGACAGAAAGCCCAGGAAGTGATGACAATGAGGACAAACATAATGCTGCTGAAACTCTTCAGTCAACTGCTTCTGCCTTAACGGTCCCTTAGAAGAATCCTTATATGCCTTTACAGTAAAGCCTACAGAAATCAAAATACCTAAGAGATACAAACCTATATAAAGAGGAGTCTCTCTAAATTCTGGGAAAATGATGCTCAAAGCGATGGCTCCCATGGTAATCAAACCAGTAATGCCACGAAGAGAATTAAACTTGCGGTCAGCAATTTGCTGATCAAGTTTATGTTCATCATATTCTTCCCAAACACGCTGCAATGGACGAAAATCTACCATTTGAGGAACAAAACTCTTTATCCAATCCCAACTAACCAAAAATTTGCTTGGACCAAGTTCTATTTTATCCTTTTCCATGATAGTCTTTGCCATTATTTCCACTCCATTGACAAAAGTAACATTCTGAGGTTTTAGATTCGTAATTCTATAAGAACCATCTGGATTAATGGTTAAACTACAGTGTTGACGGCTCACAGTCATAGGAACACTTCCAGCACCCCCAAAAGTCTTGGATTGTTGTCCCATTGTTATTCTCAATTGAGATGTACTAGCATCACGTCCAATGATTAATTCCATAAAATTCTTTGCTTGATTAGTTTATTTTTTAGTTATGAGTAAATCCTTCATTTGCTTCAAGGCTTCCTTAGAAATACCCAAAGCAAATGCAAAATGCTCATAATCGGATAATATCAATTGTTGCTTTTGCGTATTAACCTGATAGATATAGCCTGTGTTGATGATAAAGCGCTTACCCACTCGCATAAAAATACTCTTGCAATCTACAAGATGCTCGGCCAAGTACTTCTCCATCTGAGACAAATTTAGACAAACAACAGCCTTCAGCTTGTTAATAGTAACAATCTGTGTATAATTGCCATCTCCTTCGAAATAAACAATTTTGGAAACATCTAATCTTAAGAGTTCCGTCGTTGTATTGAATACGATAAATTGACTTTCCATATTTATCATTTACTTCGCCGACTTGTTCCCAGAAGTAGCTATCGGTCATTAAGTTTTCTATGAAAAAAGCGTGGGACTATTGTTCGGTCGCCGAAATAGAGGTTGTGGAAAGACCTTTCAACTAGCAACTAACAATAGCCCACGCCAAAAGGTATATCGGCACCTTCCTCCTATAGAGAAAAGGATACAATAATCCCATAGCGTGAGCCGTATTGCTGTTCGTCATAGTTGAATTTTGAAATTTCCACATTTCTATTTCAAGACTAACGTTCAATACGCTCATTCATTTGAGTCTTCATCGCAGCCGTTCTTTTCCGTCTGCTCCAACTCTGACCGCAAAAGTAAGCAATATTCTTGATACCGCCAAACTTTTTGCGATGTTTTTTGTCCCGAAGGACAAAAAATGGCATTGAACGCTGCCATTGCCGAGAGAAAAATACTTCCACATTTCTATTCCATGGCAACAATTCAATGCCCTATACCTATATACCATCTCTTGCAAGAAGGTAAACAAACAGTAACGATTATCTCTTCGTTATCGTCCCCTTTCTGGCATTCACCGTAAAATTACCAAGGGATGTCTTGACTTTACAAATGCCATTCTTCGATGATACCAGCTTTGCCGACATTCCCCTAAAGCAGATGCCGACATCCTTCTTCTCTATGGTGTACTTTCCAAAAGGAGTAGCTACGGTGATGTGGTGCTTGGTGTTCTCAACTACACCATACACTGTACCGGATGAAGCCTGCTTTACCTGCTCGGCTACGCTCTTTACAGCATTTGCCACATCGGTATTGTCACTCTTTGCAAAACTGGTTGTGGTGGCAGTTACTGCCATCATCAACGAAATCATAATCTTCTTCATATTATATATTAAAAGGGTTATACTTCATTTTCCTCGTTCCACGAATCATTCTCTTCTATCGCTTCCCGATTACGAGCACAAAAGTAAGAAGATTATTTCTATCAGCCAAATATCTAAACCTACCTTGTATGAAATGCCATTCTGTATGTGCCAAATGACAAAGAGGAGGGGGGCATAAGTCTAAATTACAGTTGGCGCATAACAGTTGGCCTACGCATGCACATCACCTGTTGTGCAAGCGCATATCAGCTGCTATGCAAGCGCACAACAGCTGTTGTGCGACCGGAGATACTAACTAACTCAAAAACATATACTATCTTTTCTAACAACTTATACTATGTTTTCCAACAACATATCAGTAACATTCCAACAAACAAAAAAGGGTGAATCATTTACTTATGACACACCCTCTTTGCTAAATCAGACACACAACTAATCTTATCTTGTAATATTATACTCAAACTCATAATCCCCATTCTTCAGCCATTCAGGAACATCTTCTCCATTTTCCATAAGGCCTTCAACATGAAACTCCAGACTTTCCTTTGCCTCCTTTTGCAAAGCTTCTAAGGTTGGCGCTGTAAGAACTACCGCTCCTGGTACATTACTACCAAAAGAACCGCCATAATTTCTGTCGCACCACGCAACGTCAACAATAATCCTTTCCATCATGTACTACTTTAGATTTTCCAAATCTCCCCGTTCAAGACAGCTATTTCTTGCCAAGGTTTCTAGCTTTTCAACCATCTTACGCTTGGTTTCCTTAGAAGCATTCCAACGTCGCAACGCTTCTTCTCTTGTTAACTTTGTTGTATTCATTCTTTATTCATCCTTTTTTTAGTTCAAATTAAAATTGCAAAAATACCTCCCGTCAATATTTATAACCAAAATTCATATACCTACAAGTTTTGAATCTAGCGATAAAAACAAGAGGATTGAGAGGCTGGAAATCCTTGTTTTCTGCTCTATATTAAGAATAAGACCTATAGTTGTACGACTATAAAGTTACAGTTGTACGACTATACATGCTATGGTTGTACAACTATAGGGGTTATAGTCGTACAACTATAGATTTTCCTCAACGGCATCATCTTGTTAAGAAATCACAAATATCTGATTATCAGCAAGTTTCTATCCCTCTTCATATTTGCGATATTCTCAAAGAAATAATAAGCATCTGAAAATACGAGAATCTCAGGCAAGCTAATGTAAAGAAAACTTATTCTTTATAACGCCGCATCACTACATCTTCGGGATATTCTTACTGATTACTTACTTCATTTTCCACCCATCAATGGTTCCCGTCTTCGATGAGAAGTTGCAGCCTATCTGATAAATCTTTCTGCCATCTGCTGCATATTCCCTGGCGTAGCCCATATCCTCTATCTGCTTCAGGGCTTCCTCTGCCGAACCATCTCGGCTTGAATTCGAAGATGTAGATATAGTTTTGGGTCTCAACCACACAATCTACCCTACCTTCGCTTTGCTGCTTTGACCAACGTCAGGAAACCGCTCCTCACTTCATCATTCGGGAAATCCAGAAGATAGGAATCGGTATCCATATTCCAATCTTTAATGGTGAGATAACCGCTCTGATAAATCATCGGCAACGGTGCTTCCACATCCGCCTTGTAATCGATGAAACTACTCGTAGGATAAAACCTGTTCACCATCTCATTGATGTTCTCATCAAAATGAGACAATAGGCGAACCAGATAGGTTGGCGAACCGGTGCGGAACCAATAATCTGCCAGAATCTTCTTGCTCAAAGCATTCAAGATGCTGAAAGGATTATAGATATCAAGCATATTGGGACTGAAGTGATAACCGTCAAACTTCCTCTTCAGTTTGTATTTCATCCCTTCCTCCGTCGTCTTGTATCTCACGGCCATCGCCTTGATTTGTTCATCAAAGGTAGAATACAATTCATCTTCCGTAATTCCACAAAGTGCCTCGTACTGCTCGTCCATACTGATGTCGTTAGGCTGATTGAAACCACTGAACACGCTTACCTGCGAGAACTTTGTGACACCCGTGAGTAAAACAAACTGCAGGTCATCATCAGCTTCCTTAAACACAGAATATACGCCTTTGAGCAGATTGCGATTATAATCCTCCAAAGTCATCTTTCCATATTCATTCTGCACAGAAATATCCATATCCATCACATCAAGCAAAGGCTTGTCATATTCATCAATGAGTACGACAGCTCTCATTCCTGTTTTCTTATGAGCATTCCCTAACACAGCCTTAAAGCGACTACCTAAAGTCTCGGCCAACTCCTCACGCCCATAGATACGTTCTGCCATGGCAACAAACTCCTCCAACACTTTGTCTAACGCATAAGGCTCTACAAAGTTTTGACCACCAAAAGAAAGATGAAACACAGGATATTGCTTCCACTCCTTCTCCAGCTTGTCGATGGCAAGCCCCTTGAACAGTTCCTTCTTACCCTCGAAATAGCATTTCAAGGTAGATACGAGCAATGACTTTCCAAATCGTCGTGGACGACTCAGAAAGTATATTTTACCATTAGTCACTAAGTCATAGACCAATGCCGTCTTATCGAGATAAACATAACCATCTTCTATGATTTGTTCGAAACTCTGTATGCCGATAGGATATTTCATATTGCTGCCGTTTTAATTTTCTTTCGGCAAAGTTACAAAAAATAATGATACAAGCAAAAGAATAGCCCGAAAAAAATAACGAGATTGCAAAATACCATATTTGTGGGATTGTTGACAAGGAAAAAAAATAATACCTTTGCCTTTTGAAAATAATAGTTTAAAATCATGGTAGAAACAATGAATAATATTGGAAATAGACAGCCGGATAGCAATGCTGGCTGCAGTAAGCAAAAAGGAGTGAAGAATAAGCAAACCCGGCAGCTGGTACTATGGATTGGTGCTTTGATAGTAGGCGCCGTCTTGGGGATATTCGGCATCAGCTGGCTGGATAGTCTGATGAACTTCATAGCCACGGTCTATACCCGCTTATTCCAGCTTCTGGCAGTACCAACCATAGCCTTGGCTGTTATCACAACCCTGGCATCCTTGGGCAACCAGGCAGATACCGGTAAGATATTCCGCCACGCCATCACCTACACCCTGCTCACAACGATAGCAGCTGCAGCAGTGGGACTGGTGCTCTACAACATCGTTGCTCCAGGCAATTTACCTACAGCCTTGGTACAGAGCGGTATGGCGGATGTTCCCCAAAAGCTGGGAGAAACCAGCTATTATGACCATATTCTTGGGGTAATACCCAACAACATCATCAAGCCGTTTGCCGAAGGAAATGTACTCTCTATATTGATTTTGGCGGCAGCAGCAGGTATTGCTTTAGCCAAGATGCCATCAAGCGATAAGAAAGAAGTCGTGATGAAGGGATTGTTTGGTCTGCAGGATCTGCTCTTCATGCTGATTCATGGATTAATCTGGGCTCTGCCTCTGGGTATCGTTGCCTTTGCAGCACAACTCTCAGCCCAGTTCTCTGCGGGTATCGTGATGGCTTCTCTAGGAAAGTACGTAGCTGTTATCCTGGGAGGTAATGTCATTCAATTCTTCATCATCCTTCCGCTCTTCCTCTTGGCAAGAGGCTTGAATCCTGTGCGTACACTGGGCAAGATGATGCCGGCAGTATTAATGGCTCTGTTTACAAAGAGTTCTGCTGCTACGTTGCCGGTAACGATGCAGACAGCAGAAGACAGACTGGGAGTTTCCAATCAGGTTTCCCGCTTTGTATTACCTATCTGTACTACCATCAACATGAATGGTTGCGCTGCGTTTATCCTCGTAACCTCCTTATTCCTGATGCAGAATGGAGGAATGCCTTTACCTTGGACTACGATGATTCTCTGGCTCTTCATTTCAGTTATCTCAGCAGTGGGTAATGCAGGAGTACCGATGGGATGTTATTTTCTTACCCTATCTCTAATGTCCGGTATCAATGCTCCTATCGGCATCATGGGCATCATCCTGCCAATCTATACTATCATCGACATGATTGAGACGGCAGAAAACGTATGGTCTGATTCCTGTGTCTGTGCCATGGTGGATAGGGATTTGAAAAGATAGAAACAATAGTGAACATGCAAAAATATCACCATGATTGTAGGATAAGGGCAGAAAAACTTTGTGCTTTCAAGATTTATTCGTACTTTTGCAGTCAAAAACAGAAAGGGAGGGATGAATGCTAATGCAGAAATCCCTCTTTAAGTATAACAAAAAAGGAGAAAGCCTATGTTCCATATCGCTCAATACTTCCCTATCACTGACCCTACGTTGATATTCTTCGTAGTGCTCCTCATCATCCTCTTTGCCCCTATCATCATGGGTAAACTCCGTATCCCGCACATCATCGGAATGGTGCTGGCAGGTGTGCTCATAGGCAAATACGGACTGAACATTCTGGAACGAGATGCATCTTTCGAGCTGTTCGGCAAGGTGGGACTCTACTACATTATGTTCCTCGCCGCCCTGGAAATGGACATGGAGGGTATGAAGAAAAACAAATCGCGGCTTATCATCTATGGTCTGCTCACCTGCTTCGTTCCCTTCTTCCTCACCTTCGGCATGAGCATCTGGTTACTGCACTATTCCACCAGGGCATCGTTTCTGCTGAGCTGCATCATGGCTTCCAATACCCTGATAGCCTATCCTATTGTTTCCAGATATGGTCTGCAGCAGAAACCGAGCGTTACGCTGAGCGTGGGTTCCAGCATGCTTTCGCTCCTGATAGCCCTCATCATGCTGGCGGGTCTCGTCGCCTCATTCTCCAGTCACGATGGTCTGCTCTTCTGGGTACTCTTCACCGCCAAGTTTGCCGCATACTGCGGAGTAATGATATTCCTGATACCGCGACTCACGAGATGGTTTCTGCGCCGGTACAGCGATTCGGTGATGCAGTTTATCTTCGTGATGGCGATGCTCTTCATGAGTGCGGCTCTCTCGCAGATGGTGGGCATCGAGGGCGTGTTCGGTGCCTTCTTCGCTGGTCTGATATTAAATAGGTATATCCCGCACGTGTCTCCGCTGATGAACCGACTGGAGTTTACGGGCAATGCGCTCTTCATCCCTTACTTTTTGATAGGTGTGGGCATGCTCATCAACGTGGGACTGCTTTTCCAGGGCAGTCATATCCTTTGGGTCATCTTCTGCATCGTGTTCTTCGGAACCTTGGGAAAAGCCATCGCTGCCTATGCCGCCTGCTTCGGATTCCGGTTGCCGCTGTCATCGGGTCACATGATGTTCGGTTTGACTTCTGCCCATGCCGCCGGCAGTATCGCCATGGTGATGGTGGGTATGAACCTCCTGGTGGGTCCGAACACCTATCTGGTCAACGATGACATGCTGAATGGTGTGGTGATGATGATTCTCTGCACCTGCGTCATCTCTTCGATGCTCACCGACTGGAGTTCCAGAAAGATTATCCTCCGCGACAAGGAGCTTCCAGATGCCGAGGATACCAAGAAGGCAAGCGATGAGAAGATTCTCATACCGGTGAAGTACCCGGAATATGCCGATAATCTGATGAGTCTCGCCTTCCTAGTGAGAAACCAGAAGCTGAACAGAGGACTGGTCTGCCTGAACGTAGTGTATGATGACAAGGATATGCGATACAAGCAGGAACAGGGCCGACAGCTCCTGGATCATTGCAGTCAGCTTGCCGCAGCCACCGACGTGATGACGCAGACGCAGGTTCGCATTGCTGCCAACATCGCCAACGGCATCAAGCATGCCTTCAACGAGTTCCAGTGTTCCGAAATCATCATCGGCATGCACATGCATCCGGAGGTTTCGCCTAAGTTCTGGGGAGAGTTTCATCAGAGTCTCTTCAATGGTCTGAGCCGTCAGATCATCATGGCACGCATCAAGCAGCCGCTCAATACCATTCGCCGAATACAGGTGGCAGTACCATCGAGGGCAGAATTTGAACCGGGTTTCTACCGCTGGGTAGAGCGACTGGCGCGCCTGTCAGGCAATCTGGATTGCCGCATCCAGTTCCACGGCAGGGAGGAGACCCTGGCACTCATCAATGAGTACATCACCAACCGACATCAGGATGTACGTGCCGAATACACCCTGATGCAGCATTGGAACGAGATGCCTCAGCTTGCCTCCCACATGAGCAAGAACCATCTCTTTGTGGTGGTGACAGCCCGAAAGGGAACCGTTTCCCACAAGTCGGCATTAGAGCGATTGCCGGAAGAGCTAACCCGCTTCTTCTCGGGCACGAACCTGATGATTATCTTCCCAGACCAGCACGGAGATTCATCGGGCAATGTCCTCACCTTCGCTGAACCTCAGCACCAGGAGGAAATCAGTGCCTACGTGGCATTCAACCAATGGTTCAAAAAGAAATTCAGTAAATAAAGAGAAAACAAAGAATACTAAAAAAGGTCGCCAAAATGCTGGTGACCTTTATTAGTATATCCCGGATATCCACCGCTAGGCATCCCAGCGGATTTGAAATCCGCTGTAAAAAAATGTTCAACTTATTAAACCCTGGGATTTGCAATCCCGTCAACAAGCAAAAAAGAAGCGGATTTTAAATCCGCAAAATAAATTGGTCGAACATTTTTTAACGCCGGATTGCAAATCCGGGGGACGCCTGGCGGAAGACAATGGCAAGTAGAATGCCTGATGTTGAAATCAAAGAAATTCGCAAGCTTGTTTACTCTATGGTCGGAACCGAAATAGCGAAGAAAGGCGCTCGCGTAGATTGTAGACTGTCTCTTATACACATCTCCGAGCCCACGAGACTACGCTGCA
>ENA-UAPA01000211-UAPA01000211.1-human-gut-metagenome-genome-assembly--contig:-NODE-211-length-28568-cov-7.452986_pt1 | contig 28568 bp, 30 predicted proteins | sample MGYA00243476_ERZ654569 | MGnify/ENA primary metagenome ERZ654569 (study PRJEB26926, sample SAMN06164726) | human gut metagenome | biome: ENVO:00009003; feature: ENVO:2100002; material: ENVO:00002003... | reverse complement strand
GTATAAGAGACAGGTTCTACATCCTGTAACGTGGTGGTAGAATCATCCTCACGCTCAATTTTGAACTTGTTCAATTTTAGAGCGAACAAGGGGAACATCTCTGACCTTAGCGATTATATCAACAATGAGGTATATAAACTGGCACAACCTGGAGAAATTATAATTACGAAACCAACAATAACGTTTAGATGATATTGTACGTTAATTGTATTATGGTACATTTTATTCGCAAACGAGTTGTATTATTATGATGTCTCTATATTTTAATCTGTTATAAGAATTTTGTGTAGTACCTTTGCGCCTAATACAAAAAAACATAGAATATGGAAAATAAAGAAGACATAAAATATGGAAAGACTTTGCGCGAACTGCTTCTGGATTGTGATTTCAACAAGATAGCAGAATATGTAAAGGATGACAAACAGTTTAATGACCATGTTGAAGCCTTTCGTGAAGCCTATGACATATTGCTCAATACAGATGCTTCAGAAGACGGATGTTATCCTATAGAAGTTAGGTGGTATAATCTTCAACCTTACGAGGGAGAAGGCAGAATCCTTTTTGCTTCAAAAATCGAGGGATTGCCTTGGGAACAACTGATTGATGGAGAAATCTACATAGCGGATGAAGACATCAAACAACAACCCAAAGAACTGCTTGCCTATCGTCTGCTATGGCATCTTACATTCTACGGATTCACTCCAGAGGATAAAAAGGAAACATGGTACAACATGATGAATGGTGATTATCCTCGTAATAAGTATGGAGAGATGGCTCGTGAGATTGATTTGAAACGCGACATGCTCTTTGCAACTCCAACGATAAAGCGCAGAATCATCTCGTCAATAAAAGAACTTGCAGAGGTTGGGCAAACTGAATATGGTTTGACAGAAGAAGACTGGAATGCCATCAATCATCGCAAAACTCATTGTAATAGATCTAAGCGTATGCGTGACCACCGGCTAGAACTCAGACGCAACACTTTGATGGAACTCGCCAGCAAATCGCCACAAGCTCCCATAGATAATTATCATTACAATTATAATCTTCATCGATGGGAGAAAATGACAAATTATAAAACGAAGAGAATCTTATGGTAGAAAATCATCCCGAAATGAAGAAGCATATAAAGACGAATCACTTGGAGTGGTTTAAGGAAGGCAACAGATATGGTGCTCGTTGGTCAGAGACTGGCGAGATTGCAATACCTGCAGAATATGCTTGTACTCTATATTTCAACAAGAATGGTCATGCCGTAGCCTGGAAAGACTACAAGGCTGGAGTGATAGATACAAGTAATAATGTCTGCATTCCTTTTATATATGATGAAATACATGACCGTCACACATGGGTACCAAACGAGAACAGACGTAAGATTGTGGATGAGAATGGGGAGGAACGCGTCTATGGTCCAGAAAAAGTTTGCAGCAGTCGTGGGTATGCTTGCTTCACCAATGAAGGTGTCGAACAAGCATACGACTTAGACTGCAACCCATGCGAATTCGATGAAGAGGATGCTCAATATATGCATCAAGAGTATGAATGGAGTGTTCCTGAGAATGCCAACCGTTCCTTGGAAGAAATCGAACAGGCATTGAAGGATGACTTCCGCAAGCTGCAAAATCTGCAATGCAACAATGATTACCGCAGACCTTACTACCATAATACTTCGGAAGAGATTGATAAACTGGAGGATATTATCGAAGGACACATCTATGACAGACGGCATGTGATGAACCTCTCATGGGTACACAACCGTGAGAATGCGGAGCGCATATCACGCACCAACGACCTGCTAATGCGTGCCGTGAAGAAGGCTGTAAAACTTGGAAAGAAAACTCAGGAGTCACTACGTTGGATGAATGATGTACCAAACAGCTATGAATTCCACATTATTGTTTATATACACCCTCAGTGGGACAACGATAAGAGCAGCTATGCCTACGAGCCAAAGGAGGGTTTATCAAAAAGAAAAGAGCAGGAACGCCTGCATGATCAGATTGATGAAGAGGCAGATAACCACGTATGGAACATCATAGCTGCGATGGGTAAAGGCTATCGACAGGATGGTGTAGCACTCTGTTTTGAACACGAAGCATTCGATGAGAATGACAAGTGGAATTTTAAAGACCTGATTATGGATGATGGTCAGACTTGGGATGAAGGAATACGTTTCCCTGCATACCAAGATGTATATTTCACGAATCCATTTCATCAGCTATACTTTGACTCATACAACTACTCATTCGAAGATCTCTGTAACATCAACGATTTCCGTGTGAACGTAGAGGTGAAGTTAGAAACAAAGGAACAAAGTAAAAAATAGAAACATAAGTCAACTGCTAACTAACTGATGCAGTTGACTTTTTCTATACGGTATTTCTTCAGCGAATTCTTGGTAGTTGGTATATAGACAAGCATTTCGTCAAAAGCAAGATAAGTAGCTCCGTTCATTGTCATAAGCCCAACATTATCATTGAGCTGTATTTGGTTGAACCCCTCTACTGCATCGCGAGGGATTTTGTAATATTCACCTTCTGTGCCAGTTGGTACATAGATGTCACTATTAGTCACAGCATAGATATTAGGGTGAAACTCATATTCAAGTTCTTCAAACATCTTTCGCACATCACATTTCTTGAACCAATTTTCATACTGGGCAATGACGGTTTCGTCTGTAACCCTTGTTAGATGTAGGTTCTGGTTCCAGACATTTGAGGACAAATACCTCACGAAAGGAAGTTGATTCGGTTCAACCGTTTCAGGCATGTCGGTAATGTACCACACATGATCGCTGTCCCTATATTCCTCACCTTTCATCCTGTTTTTTATTGATTCTGGATGTAGCATATACATTGCCAGTTTGCCGTCCTGCCCCTCGTTGAGAAATATGGTATAGCGAGTGCCTATAAGTGTTCCGGTATAATCCTTGTGCCATTTGGTAGCGAAATACGAACCAGTATTCAATGCATGTTCAATTTGCCAAAAGTCTGTATAAAGTAACTTACCGTCGCATTCATTCCAATATCCATCAAGCTCCAAGTCAATGCTTGAAGCCTTCATTTCTATTGATGTAATATAAAGTTTTTCTGAATCAATGAAGGATTCGTAAGTATCAAGAATTTGAGATATATGATAGAGTAACATAAATCTCGTTTTGTTCCTTTCGCCTCTTGCTTTTGTAATTGAAGGAAGAATAGAAAAAACTGTGCAACCTTCTGAAAATTGTTCCATCAACTCCATCGCTTGTTCATATTGGTGAGCGATGTTAACGACATCTCCTTCTTTTGAATCATAGCCTGGGATAATTTTCAGCAACATCAGAATTAAAAATGGAATATTTATATTTTGGTACGTGACCTCATCAAATATACCTATTTTCTTCTTGCCAAGTCTATCTGTCAGATAAGGTGGGTAGCAATATCGTAACAACTCCAATGCTATTTGCATGGGTTCGTTTCGTCTTGATAAGTTTTTTTTATAAAAGTTCCATGCACGTTTGTAGTGCATCAGCATTTGGTCCAGATCCACAATACCATCAGTCATAAGCGCAGCTTCAACTTTTAGATCACGAAAAACTGAACGCAATCTAGCTTGACCGACAATGCTCCGCTTAATACCATTGCTATGAATAGAGTGGTTGTCCAGATAATTTTCCATCTCTTCAACAGTGTTAAAGAGCAAACGTGTATTGGCTATTGTTGTTAGCCATTCTTCATATTTATTTTGTTCTTCAGTTATCATAATGCAAAGTTACTCGGTTTATAATATATAAACGAAAGAATAAGCTTCTTATTGTGAGGTTCACCTATTATTTTGCTCGTATATTGTATAATAGTACATTTAGTTTGACATATTCAATATTAATATGTATGTTATGCGCCCAAAAGTAATCAAGCCAGACAATTGTTTGTAATTTTGCATCGTCAACAAAATCAAACAATATGAAAATCGGAAATCTTAGAAAAACAACAGGAGTTTGGAAGAGCCTGTTTTTTATGGGTAACGTATGTAAGATGCGTCAAGCTCTAATATCATATTTGCTGGGAGAAGGTGTAGAAGCTAAAGTAGAAGATGGACAGGTTATCTTTGAGTTCAACGAGAGTATCTTTGTTGTAGACTTTGAAATGAATGATAATTATTCTGAGTGCACCATCAATTACAAATGCGAGGATGAAGATTATCAAAAGTTGAACATGAGTGATAAAACTTTTATCGCAGACAAGGTTAACACAGAACACGAAAACCATGCAATGGTTTATACGTTTAACGATTCGTTTGTAATACACACATACTTTTACTTCTGCAACAAACAAATGATGCTTGAACTTTTTAGAGCTCATTTTCATGATATGACAGAGAGTCTTGAATTAACTATTAATATTGTGACAGACAAGATTGAAGAGAAAAAAAATAGAACCCGAAGAATCGGATTTTTTACGCAGGCTGAAGAACAGAATAATTCAGAGTCGAATGCTTTAGAAGTTGCAGCCTCTCTATAATTAACCAGAAAACAGAAGAATTATGGTAATTGGAACAACAACCTTTAAGTGTGATGAATGTGGAAACAAGTTCATTGCACCTGCAGCAGAATGGTGCGCAACTTGTTTTATTGCACCTATGCCTTGCCCGAAATGTGGAAGTATGCATACCTACCCAGCAGGATTAAGAGATCTTGGAGGAGTATTCGGACCGAATCCTGTGTATCGAAAAATATGGGAATCAGTAGATAAGAAGAAATGATTAAATACATCAGTAACTCAGCCCATTATCAAGAGGTAATTGCTCAGATAAAGACTGTTAAACATACTCTTTGGATAGGCACAGCCGATATAAAGGATTTGTATGTGGAACTTGGCAAAGACAAGAAACCCTTCTTGGCTTTAATCGCTCAACTTATACGAAAGGGAGTTGAAGTAAGATTGATTCATGCTAAAGAGCCAGGTCAAGCATTTCGCGAAGATTTTGACAAATACCCAGTTCTATATGATAGGCTCGAAAGAGTACTATGTCCCCGAGTGCATTTCAAAATCATAGTGCTTGACTGCCAAATGGTTTATATAGGGAGTGCTAACTTGACTGGTGCAGGTATAGGAATGAAAGCAGATACAACAAGAAATTTTGAAGCCGGAATCATCACAGATGACCCAGAACTTGTTGAAGCAGCAATGAATCAATTCGATGAAGTTTGGATTGGTAATATGTGCAAGAAATGCAAACGCAAGGAGTATTGCGCTGATCCAATATCAAAATAGATGACTACCATAAGAAAAAGACACATCACCCAACACGGATGGTGTGCCTTTTGCTATAATGGTTATGAGTTACTTGACAGCTTCTCTCCTGTCCTTGTTCAACTTCTCCACAATCTCTTGAGGACTCTTCTTCTTTTGAACAACAGAATCAAGAGAGATTATGACATCACGATATTTCGGGTCGGACATCAGAACTGGCTTGATAATGCCATATTCCATGACCTGAGATTCAAGATCATCGTATTCAACACACTTGACGATTGCGAACAAAATTGCACAGAAACACGATACGTAACTTCCATATTTCCACAAGGTTGAAGTCATGTCATCATAGACTTTTTGTATTCTGACTTTCCATTTTGAAGAACTTTCTGAAGGAGGTGTTGATTCTGAGCTTGACGATGGCGTGTCATTCGTCTTTGCTTTCACCTTCTCATCGGCAAACTCCTCGGCTTTAGAAACCAATCGCTTACAGACTTCATCAAAGATAATGTCTTGATTGTCTATGTGTAACTGCTTGCAAGAGTAAGGGTCGATTTCAACCTTGTGCTGTACACGAGGCATGGCTTTCTGGATGAATGCTGCCATCGAAGTAACCAAATCCTCTTTGCGTATGAGTTCGGAGAAAGGAACAGTCTGAACCTGCTCTACTGACGAAGGAAGAGGCATTGGTGAAGACTGCCTACCATTAGTCATAGACTTGGCAAAGGATGGAGTTGATGTCTCAGTTATTGTCAGAACACCTCTGTCATCAACTGAGTAAGTCACCCCAAGCACCTCTGCCATTGCTTCCAACAATACCAGTTCCTGATTGTGCTGCTGGAAATTCTTATTCCACTGAGCAGCCTCGACATTTGTTTTATCTGTTTTTGCCATAAGCTTATCGTCTTGGTTTATATCCTATCTTCGGTTTAGATGCGGTAACTTGGTGATTATTCAGGAAACGGTACTTGTACTTTTCCTTATCGTCATCATCAAGGTCACGCCAGCCTTTATCGTTTCCTCCGCCACCACCACCAGAGCCGACAGCCATTTGAGGACTGTAAGGTTGGAGCAACACTGTGAGCAACAGATCAAGTGCTATGTAACTGAACTTGCCATCATCCGAAGGTGTATGGAACTCCTCGGTGTTGAACTTCTGAAGATCAACAGAACTCAGCAATGATGGTATCGAAGGATAGTTGAACTTGGGTAGTTTGTTGCCAGGGAATGAGGTTTTCCAATCTGGGTATTTCTTCTCGCAACGATACCACGCATCCAGATAGTTGATGTCATACAGACGTTCACGATAGTTGTTGTAGAATTGTTCCACGCTGTTGTGCGTCTGCTGATAGTAGTCACCAAACTTCTCTGTGAGTTTAGGGAGCGTAAGCGACCTGTCTAACTGGCTACCTGAGAAGGATAACTTGCCATCAGAGAATGAGATACCCATCACCTTACCAGTAGCATTGTTGTATCGAAACTTCATCGCTATACCTTCGGCTTTCAACTTGTCATTGAACTCCTCCCAGTTCTTGGCTTCATCCTTACACTTGACCACTTTGTCATAGATGGCATACTTGGCTTTGTCCTTACCTCGAAGGCGGTCTCTGTTGACCGACTCCTTACCAGAAGAGATATAGAAACCATACTTCTTTGTGAGGTACAGACAAGCCTTTCTGCTGCGCTCTCGTTCATTACTGTCATCAATGACCTCGCCTTTGCGATTCACTCTGGAGAACATGAAATGAAGGTGTGGATGCTTCTTGTCATGATGGCGAGTTGCAAAGTATTCTGTGTCCTCGATGCCCATTAACTTCATGTACTCCCTCATGACTTTCAGCATAAGTTCGTCTGTCAGACGTGTGCCATCCCTTGCGTGCCATGAAAGAGAGATGTGCTTCAGCGGATCCCTCAGTTGATGGTCACCTCGAAGCGAATAAGCCTCGAATAACCGGGCAACAGTTCTGAAGTCCTCTGTGTCTGTGAGTAGAATGCCATCACTGGCACATAGAATCTTCGCTTTCTTGTCCGGCTCGTCTCGTCCCAGGGCGTAGGCTACCATATCTGCGAAGTCTGCGCCACTTGTTATGTTTGCAACCATTGTTGTTCGTTTTGTTAGTTATTTCTGTTAGTCCTCATCAGGATTCTTGTAAATGATAGTTGGACGCATCAAGTCACCACCTCTGACCATTCGGGCTATAACTTCCTTGATGGATAGAAGCACGTCTTTAGCCAGTTGCTCCAAGCCGAAAATTCCTGCTGCATTTGCCTTGTGTGCAATCTGATTTACATTACCACCCATCTTTGCAAGGTCACCCACCATGTCAATCTGGTCTTCACGCATGTGAGCTTGAACGACTTTTACAAGAGGTGCATCATGCAGGTAGTGCTGAACAGTCTGGTTTGCCTGCTGTGCTTGATAGACAAGAGTATTGTGATCAATTTCGTTGTACCCTACATGGTAGTGATATGAATGCTTTTCCTCTGCTGAAAGGCGAGGTCTTCCTCCCTTTCGTTTCTCATCTGGATTCTTTATCTTACCCATAGATGTCTTATCTAATGATGTATAATTGTCACGCTCGTTGGGTGGAACATTCTACAAACCTATAGCAGAAACTGCAATTCAATACAGGCTGCCATCTGTGTTGTCCTATCTATAAAAGCTGTGACGTAAGTTCTAAACTCTCTGATAAGAGGTAGATAGTATTTTTCCAAGCAAGTTCAGGAATGGTTAAATACCAGACCTATCAGGCAGTGCTCCAGCGCGTTGCCTCTAAGGGAGAAGTCAACAGGGTTGGCTCGACCGGAGTTTTGGGTACGTTTATGGTACCAAAAACACAAACTTGCTACGGAAAAATACGTCTCTTTTCTCTGAATAGCGTTTCAACGGCTTAAATCGTGCCTTTTTCATCTTCGATGTCGTCGAAGAGGTTCCGCTGATAGCCAGCATTCTGTCTTAGGTGCTCTGTCACGCAAGGCGATGGTGTACTATCATTAGAAGGGGCATGTTCAAACTTCTGTTTGTCGCCAGACTCTATAGTTCCAGTATCAGACGGTGGCCCCTGCTCTGGACTTCCTTCTGTGTCCGCATCCTGATTCGGACTCTGAGGAAGTTCGGGAGAAGGTGCTGCTGCTTTTATCTCAGAAGCCACATCTGTGTCCATGCCTTGGCTTGGTCTCTGATTGGCTTCAGGTACTGTTGCCGTAGGCAGGTTATCTGTTGTTCCGTCCGTAGGTGGCTCAGCGTTCTGCACCTGTTCATCAGATTGAGGATCGGGTGGCAGATTGCTGAAGTCTGGATAACAGATGTCACCATCATTTGTCTGGCACTTATCAACCGACAGCATATCTGAGATTGATGCCAGTCGAGAAGTGTGAAGACGGATGATGCCAAGGTCATCCATGGTGGAGAGAATCCTGACCATGGACTTACGACCCAGCTTCCAACGCTCGCTCATAGAGTGTGCGGAGGACTCTGCCTGACCAGTCAAAAGAGGTACAATGTTGCCTCTCTTGCTAAAAGAGGTGTCCACTATAGCCATATTGTCCAACAGGTCATTGTAGATGGCGAAATGTGATACTCCTGCTGTTGTACCAGCAAGGAAGTTTCGAGCCTCTGGAGTCAGTGTAATAGTGACTGTACAAGAGGGGAATGAAGTGTTATTTTTGTTTGCCATAGAAGTGAACTCTAAAAATGGTTAATGGAATCTTGCTCTCACAATTGTGTTGGGTGGATAGTCCTTTACAATCTCGTCCATGCGAGCAACAAGTTTGTTGTACTCTGCCTCAGTAAGTTGTTTTACACAAAATGATTTGAGTTTGTCTGCAAACTTCTGACGCATACCGATAATCCATGGAATCTTTGACTCTTCAACATATTCGGGAAGAATATAGCGAAACCAGCCCTGAACATAGCGTTCCATCGTAAGAGAACCTTCGCCTGTCTTAGCCCAGAAAACGCTACATTCAACAGTGTCATCATGTAATCTCTGTAGGTCTATCATACCAGTTCGTTCTAAACTCTGATACATACGACTGAAGTTTAATGATTATCGATTCTGTTTACCCAACATCTGCATGTGAAGACGAGCTTCTTCTGCTATCTCGTCAATGGAATCTTCTCGATTCTGACGAACCCATTCCAGAAGGTCAGACTTCTCAAAGTAGATCATCTTGCCGTTAGGACGGTAGAATGGAATGGTGTGCTCATGTGTCATCTTGTACAGAGTAGAACGCTTCATGCCGAGGAATACTGCTGCCTCTTCAAGTGTCAAAGTCTCCTTGGCAGGGATGAGGAGATTTTCGAGAAACGCCATGCGCTTCTGTAGGTCAGCTATGTTGCGCTGTGCCTGAGTGTCCTGTGCGGACTTGTTTGTTACATTATTCATTATTATCCTGTTTTGATTATTCGATTAAAGAAAGAGCAAGTGTCACGAACGAAACGTGATTGAAATCTGGGTGCAAAGTTAATGCGTTGATTACTAATCGTTATAAATTGCATATCCAGGCACATCAGAAATTTGAGTAGTTTAACTTTCGAGTATGATTTTACGCGAATAATCATACTATAAACCTCGAATTTGTTGTGATATGTGGTATTTGCTTGGATGTGATTTCGTGGATTAAATCCTGACTGGCTTTAGTACGAAATACAAGAATCCAACATTCGAGACGTGATAAGTATAGTCGTTAAAAAATAATCGCAACAAAGTGCGCAAGTTTGAATAAAAATTGCTATCTTTGCATGTAGAAATTGGTGTCGTGAAACAATTTTGATTTGTTACGAGTATATTTAACATTTTTTTGTTGTTAGTTTGTTACGTAACAAGGTTTCTATTGAAAATGTGTATTGATTTACAAATAGTTACACGATTTTCTAAACCTACGAAGTATAGCATTGCTCCATAGAAATGTACCGTGAGATAACGTATCAGCCACTTTGCCCAGGCTCCTTCCCATTTCGGCAAGAGAGAGAATGCCCATTGTATCGGACCGAATATTGTCAGCATACCCAGGAGTATCTGTTGGCAATAGATTGTTGCCCACCAACCTATGCGGAAGACAATCAATGCTATGAGCATAATCACCTTGTCTATGCCAACCACCGCACCAGCTGTGAGTGATGTGAACCAAAGTTTTGATGCATCGGTTTCCATATTTGTCACTTCATCTACACCTGCCTGTTCCATGGTGGACTCTATCAGGTTTGGATCCGATGTGCCAGAATGGGCTACGTCTGCCTGTGCCTGTAATGAGTTATAAAGAGTATCTCGTGTATAGATGAGTTCCTGGACTTCTTCAAACTTATCCTCAATCTGTGCGGACTCCGCTTCATACAAGTCGTGGGTGTATGAACCTATGCAGTTAGGGATATAGGAGAGAAAGTCAAGTACACACCAGCTGCTGCCGTTGTTTGTAATGCCGGTATCTGCAGGTGGGTACCACCAATAGAGGATCACACTGACCACAAGAGGCTTGAATAGCTTCATGATGTCTATTGGCTCATGCTTTACCATCATCTTGTAGGCCATACTGCCAGCTACGACTATCGAGAACAGCGCAGCCAGAGCCATATACATCTGCAATATCCACCAAAACGGACCTTGTGAGCCTGTGAACGTGGCATCACAAAGGAACTCGTTGGTCTGGAAAATCACATCATCAATCTCCTGTTCGAGGATCTTGATACCGAAATCGGAAAGGATGTTTGAATCTGCCATGTTTTATTGTCTTACTATGTTATTTTCGTCGGAGTCATCAGTTCCTGAGCCTCCGGAGTTATTTCCTATATTCTTTTTGCCTGCTTCACGCCATCGGCTGATTGCTGATGATGCATGGCTGGCCACATTTTTTCTTCTTTCAAGTCGGGCAGCAAGCAAGGATGATGTCTTTCGCTTGTTGCTTAGTTGGATAAGAAATGAGATAAGTGTCTCATTCTGCTTGGTAATGTCATCATAGATGGCAAGATACTGCTGTTTGCGCTGGGCATTGGGCATATAGGCATCCTGCATCTCCTTGATGGCTGTCTTGTACATCTTGTAGTATTCTGTCCATCGTGTCTTGTCTGAAACAGAACCACCAGCGCTTACTATTCGGTCTATATTCGCCTGAAAGTCCGAGAGCTTGGAGTTGATTTTGTTTCCTTCTGCAAGCCAGGCAATGTCAATCTGCCGGTCTGCAATGTTGAGTGCCTCTATTTCTGCTCGTTGGGTAAAAGATGCTTTGATACTGTCAGCAACATCCACCTGCTGATATGCAGAGACTCCTGCCATGGTTCTGAAAAACTGCTTGTTCTTTTTTGCTGCAGACTTCTGATAGCTGTTGTGTATGGCATCATAATAGAATGCAGGAGTGAGACCGCCAGAACCAATCTCCTGAACCGTAATCTGGTTCATTTTGGCTGCATCATGGTTGTAACTCACATAGCCTTGGGCTGATGCGTTAAAGCATAACGTCAAGCCACATAGACAAAGTGCTGTCCGTGAAGAGATTAAATGTTTCATATTCATTGAATTTTTATTTATTGTCCTAATAGCCTAAATATCCTGCGCCTCTCCATCGTCCGAAGGCATCACTTATGATTTCCTCCTTGCTCTTGGCACGGTACACCTGCTTTTTCCAATAGCCGATTCTCACTTGGATATATCTCCAGGTTTCGAAGTATGCCTTGTTGAGATGCTTGTTGATATTGTCGAGCGAGTTGTTGATGCTCGTAATGATGAGAAGCAAATCTGACGTTGAACATGCCGCAGCTCCAGTAGCATATAGCAGCAAATCACTGACTGACCTATAGAGATTGTCGCCTTCATCTGCAATCTTAGACAAAGCCTTGGTGTTGATGGTGATGATCAGTGTATCGGTACTCATGATGTTTCCTCTTTCCAGGCATTTCTTCCTGAAATCATTGAGCATCTTTCTATAGTCACCAACTTTGTCATTCACATTCTCATAGGTGCTGTACACATTGAGGCTGGTACGGAGTGACTGGTACAGAATGTCAATCACATCAAATGCCCTGGTGTACTTATCCAGTTCCTTGTTGATGTCTCTGAAGCCTAAGTTGGCATCGCCGCTATAGTCATGCAGCAGTTTATTGCTTGCCTCCAAGGTGGAACGCACAAGCAGCAGACTGCGCTGTTGTTTGTGGTCTTTGATATAGGCCTCGATAGAAACTGCATCAAAGCCTACCTGAGCCTTTGCTACCGAAGGCAAAAGGGTCAACAGACAAATGAGTATTGTCAGTATCTTGCTATTCACTGTTTTCTTCTTCATCGTCATCATATTTTCCGTTATAACTATCTGAATGTCCGCTATCAGCTGCATGTTGTAACCATCGTTTCCTGCACTTTTCTATGAGCGTCAGTCTTCTGCCTTGCTCGTCATTCAGTGGGGGAGCGATACTCCTCAGAATGTCTATGATGGAATGCTTGTAGTGCATCATCTTCTCCAATGACACCAGATCGGCAAATATCTTGGTGAGACGGCTGTCTATCTGACGTGCAATCTCCAGACGATCACTTGACCAGAGCAAATGATAGGTATCATCCGTATTGTCTGATTCCACAGGGCTACTCTTGGCATATTCAACCGTAGGGTCACAGTCTGGATAGTCACGAGCAATCTCTGCAAGTTTGGCATTCACTTCGGCTGCTTTCTCCTCATCGGTTTTAGCAGGATCGAGGTTTACTACAGCCACAACTTGCGTATCGCTATATTCCGTGGTCAGAGTCCATGAAATCTGCACGATGGCACGGTGTATCTTGATACCCATGAAGTACTTGGGCTTTCGTGCTATTGAGACTGTTGCCTTGAAAGTGATGACACCATTGATATTAGGCATGGATGCAGTACGGACGAAAGTATTACCTTCCCAAGCACCCGAACCATTCCAACTAAGATTATAGGCTGTCTTGCAATCCTGCATGATGGCCGGTATGCGGTAATAATCATCTGTCACGGCATTTTCTCCATCAATGGCCTCTTGCTTTGCCTTTTGGTACTGGGCAAGTTCTGATTCGGCTGTACTCTTGTCAGATTTCAATGCTGTAATGCGGTCTTTGTTGGCATTGTACTGTTGACGATACCTCGCAGCATCATTTACATTTGAATTCTTGATTTTTCTCAGAAGTTCCGTATTCTCAGCCTCCAAGGTTGTAATCTCAGACTGGAGAGAAGCTATTTTCCTCTCTGTTTCAGCAATCTTGGAATCGATCTCAGAGGTGTTGACATTTTCATGAGTGACACTTGTAGCCATGGCACATTGCTTTGTGTGACCATTCACACTACCTCCACAACTTGAACACTTGTATTGGGTTGATGCTTCACCAAGTTTGGTACCACCATGGCAGGTAACACTGATAGTTGCTGTTTCACATCCTGCAATCTTCTTGGCATCGGTTGTCTGATAGTATCTCTTTGCATCACTTGAAAGATAGTAGGTGTAACCTTCCTCGTTATCATTGAGTTCTTTCAGTCGTGCATTCAATCCGGCTTTGAACGTGTTCATGTCCATTGTGTAGGAATCAAAGACATCCTCATAGGCAACTTCCTTTTTGTACCAGCTCTTTGAAACATGAATCTCGTAAGCATAGGCTTTAGCATATTGACCACTTTTCTTCTTACTGAGAATATAGCCTGACATATAGTAGGTTATGCTATAATTGAAGCCGTCATTCGAGTTGTTATGTTGCTGAACATCACTTCGACTCCAACCTGCGTGGCTTTCTGAGTTTCTCAATGCAGCTTCTCTTTCTGCCGATGTTGGAGTATAGTTTTTGTCCTTTGTGCTGATACGATACCAGTGATCACCTTTGATGATGGCATCATTGTCTGTTGGTGGATAGTAGTCACACAGCTTCACATTACCAGCATCAACTCTATAGATATACCATCGCTGGGTGTAGTATTGTCCCATTCCTTCACGAGCATAGTCTGTTACCCAGGATGTCAGATTGTAGTTCGATAAAGAGAAGAGATTTGCAATGCTGTCCCTTCCTCCAACAAACTGCAAGAGCGTGTTTCCTGCATTTGCAGACAGACTGTTGTAGAGTCCATACACATTTTCAGCTATCTCAATGACGCTGCTTGTCTTGTCCATCATCGTTCCACTGAAACTGCTGTTACCAAGGATGGAGCCTACGGCATTACCAGCTCCTGCAGAAGCAAGATTAACTCCCATGGCATACAGGTTATCAATGTCTTCCTTCAGATTCTCCTTGGTGAAGTTGGAATCGAATCCTGAAAAGTTGTCAAACATCGCTTTCCAATCCACGTTTCCCAACTCCGAGAGTTTCAGGATGGCAGCCAATTCCTGGTTAATCTCCAGAAATGCAATATCCTTGAAGGAGAGGGTGCTGTTGGTGACGATTGACTCAAACTGATAGCAGAGAGTCTTGGTCTCTTCACATACCTTATATAAATAGCTTCCCCAGTAGAGAGCATTCTGTGGACTTTTGAGCATCATTCCAGCTACAGTCCATATCTTCGGCATGATCTTGGCCGACACCATGTTGTAGATACGGCGGTAATAGTAGTTCTCCGTCGAACTTGTCCATAGTCCCAGATGGGTGAGGGCTTTACGGTCAAGGAACTTGGATGTGAATATTCCTGCCGCAGCCACCTCTGCCGCCTGATAGTGTTCACGTATCTTAGCTACCTGTTCGGCATAATACGCCTCAGTAGCTGCCTCTGTTGCAAAAGCGGCTGTCATTGCTTCTACAGTGCGCTTGTCATAGTTTACACTGTAGTACTGTGCCATCGTCGGTACTACGGTACAGAGATAGAGAGTAAGTATTATCAGATAGCGTTTCATTGTTTGAATATTATCGTTTATGACTTGTTACATATACTCATCAAATTTCCTCTTGGGTTTGAGGTTCAGCACATGACCAGTCTGGTTCACCTTCTGGGCAAATGGTAGGGATTTGGTAATTCCTGACAGTTCCCAGTCTCGGCAATAGGCTTCGATGGCATGCTGATGGTCGCATTGCAACTCTTTCTTGTAGAGTTTCAGCGCTTCCTTTTCTGCTCGCTCGGTGGTATAGGTCATATAGCACTCGTGAGGTTCCTCAACTCCAAACACGCCTCCGACACTTCCTCTTCGGATAAAGACTTCTCGGAAGAAGCTTCTGCCTTCCTTGTTTTCAAGGCGGTTGATGGTGAAGATCTTCTTGCAGTCCACATCTGTCAAGCCCAGGATTGCCTTGATCTCGTCGAAACGTTCACGGAACTTGCTCTGGTCAAGCAGCATCACCACATCAGAGTTGTTGATGATGGCTTCCTTCACGATAGGACTTCCCACGATGTCCTGGATCTCCTGAGTAACCACACCCACAGAAGCCCAGAACTTACGGGCTGTCTTGTAGAGGTATTTGATGTACTCTGCCATCATTGGCGAAGCAATGGCTTTCCATGCCTCTTCAATGACAAGCACCTTGCGGTTTTTCTTGATACGCATCTTCTGAATGAAAACGTCCATGATGATAAGTGTAACAAGAGGGAAGAGGAGAGGGTCATCCTTGATGGAGTCAATCTCAAAGACGATGAAGGTCTCATCAAACAGCTTTGTGTCGAGGTTCTCATTGAGTGTAAGCTCATGACTACCGCCCTTGTAGAAGTCCTTCAGCAGATAGTTGTAGGATGCCAAGTCTATTCCTGCCAGGTTGTTCTCCTTTATAATCTGAGGAATACGGACTTTACTGTACTCGTAGAATGTGTTGAACGACAGGTTCTCTATTTGTTTCTTCATGAAGTATTCATCGAAGTATTCCGTGATAACCTGCTCTATGAGACGGTCTTCCGTCTTGGTGACTTCACCTTGGGTTCCTTTCCAGATGAGCATGACCAGATTTTTCAGGAAGCCTATCTTCTCGATGTTCAACTCTTCACGCTTGATGGCAAAAGGATTCATCGTGATAGGATGCTCGTCCGTGTAGCTGATATATTTGCCACCGACATATTCGCAGAGTCCTTCGTATGAATTACCGGTATCAACCATCACAACGTCGGTGTTCTGTTCCCACATCTGACGGACTACACTATTCATGTGGAAGGACTTACCACTTCCAGACGGACCGAGGCAGAAGAAATTGGAGTTATCCGTTATCTTGTTCTTTCCTTCCTTTCCGCTGATGTCGATGGCCACTGGCACACCTTGGCGGTCTGTATAGTAAATCTTCAACGGCGTTTCCTCACTATGCTGAATGCGCTCTTTGTACATGAGACAGGCTGCTGCATCACTGAGAGTCAGGAATCGGTCATACTCTGGGTTGGTGGAGTAGCAATTACCAGGGAATGAGTTGACAAATAGTTCCAACTGGTTGTAGGCTCTTTTGCTGATATGAATGCCCAATCGGCCAAAGGAGTTCTCCAGATGGTTGGTACATTTCTGAATATCAGCATCTATAGGTACTCCAACGACAAGGTTGAAGTGGGCATATACCAACTGCTTGTTTTCTCTTGCTATCACATCCTGCACCTTCTTGATGTCCTCCACGGCTATCTGGTTGCTTGGATTTGGCATACTGGCATGACGGTTTTTCTTCTTGTCGAGTAGGGAGAGTTCTCTTTTCTGGTTAGGAATGAAGAACATCTGGTTATACACAACTACATCGGCAGATGGAATGCTATCAACCAATGATACCATATCCACTGGCATCGAAACATTGTTCACCTCAATGTTGGTGAAAGGACGGACTATAGATGGTGTGCTGACACAATCAACATCAACAAGGCTATAGACCTTGCATCGTTTGTTGCCCATACAGATAGACTCTTCATCGACTTTGAAGTTGGTCATAGACACAACCTTGTCGTTGAAGTTCATGGAGAAATAGCGGTCAACGTATTCACGTGCTGTATTTCCGTCCAGGTAGGAGGCTTCCACGCCAGAGTCCTTCAACTGGTCTTTGACTTTTCGGATCTTCACCACAAAGTCACGCCATTTCTTGCTGTCAAAAGAGAAGATACGACTTTTCTTATTCTCCTGGGTGATAATCAGATAAGTCTGACTATCGGTATAGGAACGTCCATTGAAATACTTGAAGTAAGACTCTGACAAAAACTCATGATTGTCGTTGCTCTCATCCTGGAACTGCTTGCGCACGAAGACATCCTGCTTATGAATAGCATAGCCTTCACCAAGAGTTTGGGCAAGTGAGGTGACAAGATGATTGAACTCATAGTAGCTGTCAATGTTGGCAGAATATTTCTGCACCGGGTTCTCCATCTTCAATATGGCAGAATATTCGCCAGTCTTGGTGTAGAGCACGCCAATGCCATCCACATCCTCAACAGAGAAGTAGATGTCCTGAAAGATCTTCTTGCGCTTTCCTCCGGTTCCAAAGGCAGAGACTGAGATAGCCATGCCTATGAGTATTGCTACAAATGCTATGATTACATATATGATCATTGTTATTTGCTCTTTTATCAAATGAAGATAGGCTCATCCTTGCGAGAGGGTGAGCCTACCGATTTACACTATTCAGATTTCAACACACTTGCTCATTTGTTTACGTTTGAATTTTGTTTGATTACATTCTATGCGAACAAGCATAGATGAACACACCATGCTCTTCCTTCTTGGTATGCAACCCTTTCTTCTGTTTGAAGAAGATGAGGGCAGCTCCCGAACAGAGGGAAACTGCAAGAACCACAAGACCAACCACAAAGCCGAGAATGCAATATGCTATGATGAAGCCGAGGATGGCTCCACCAACTGCACAGGCTGCCCAGGTGATGTAGCGTCCCTGGAATCCCATAAATTCAAGGGGCTTCTGGAGACCCTTGAACATGGGATAGCTTACGTACTGATTTTCGTTTACTTCTCCTGACATGATGTATTTCTAATGCTTGAACGATAGATTAGAGGCCGAAGAACAAAGGCAGAGCCTGGGCTGCAGCAACGAGGAAGATACATGCGCCAACAACCATCATGATCTTCTTCTTGAGAATCTGCTTCCGAATTGTAAAGTGCTGAATATCAACACTCCCAAAAAGCAAAAAGTACCAAAAGAAACAAACTGGAAACAAAAATTTCAAAAACCCCAAAATGAAAACATCTGCTTAACATATCTTAACACGGAAATGAACGGAAATTTTCATTTTCTATCATTTTGTGCTGCGTTCCTGAAGGTGCAAAATCAGGTATTGTGAACCTTATTGTCGTTTCAGCAATCAGGTTGAAAAAATGGCTTTAGTTGGAAAAATGTGCACGAAAAGTGGGCTTTTCAGGTGGCATTTTATAGTATTTTCTGCGAAAATACAGTTGTATGTTTAACTTTCTACGTATAAGTCTCTTTAGTCTCACGGAATTTTATTAACTTTGCACCAAAGTTTATTTTAATTGCAATTTTATGGTCACTTATTTTGATGCATGTGAGATTCTTGAAATGCTGTCTGAAGCATCTGTAAAGGTGTTTCTGGACGGCGGTTGGGGTGTCGATGCACTTATAGGCAGAGAAACAAGAATACATAACGACATCGATCTGTTCGTAGAGAAGAAAGACTATGGTAAGGCCATATCCGTGATTACCTGGAAGGGATACAGAGAAGTTGTAATGGACTATACGACCGATAGCCATACTGTCTGGAAAGATGACAACGGAAGAATAATCGATCTGCATTGTTTCGAATATGTCGAAGATGGAATTCTATATGACGGATACACTTTCCCAAGCGAAACTTTCTCAGGTAAAGGAAATATCGGGAATATTGAGGTAACATGCATAAACCCGGAGGCACAGGTACAGTTCCATCTTGGATATGAATACGATGAAAATGATGTCCACGACGTCCTGTTATTATGCAGAACTTTCAATCTTGAGATACCGGAGCAATATAAAACTCACATCTGATTCAATATGCTATGATTACTGATAGTTATGATATTGAAACTGAACCAATGATCAATCTGTTTGATTTCTACGGCAGACGTGGAGATTTTGCAGATATATGCCTGATAATATTCTCGAAGGAGATTCATCGGCATTTACTTGATTCCTACGAATCTGAAATTATTGCAACTATGCCGGCTTGCAATGGCGATACGCATATCTATAAAACAACTTATAAAGGAGTTACGATAACTTTCTACCTGTCAGGAATAGGTTCAGCAGTAGCATCCTCTCAATGTCATCTTGCAAGCTGGCTAACTGGAGCATCAAAGTTCATTATGTTCGGTTCCTGTGGCAGTCTTGACCGTACAACCACACAAGGTAGATTTATCATACCGACACAAAGTTACAGAGGGGACGGGTGTTCATATTATTTTGCAGCACCATCCGACTATATTGATATAGCCGCAAGCAAGGAACTTTCCATAATTTTCGACAAATTATCTGTACCATATATTACAGGTAAAATATGGACGACAGATTCGATGATCAGAGAAACAAAAGGACTTGTACGCAAACGTATGGAAGAAGGGTGCATCGCTGTAGAAATGGAATTGGCTGGAGTTCAATCTGTGTGCGACTTCTACAATTTGAAGTTGTATGCTTTTTTTGAAACAGGTGACATTTTGGATACAAATGGATATGAAGCCAAAGGCTTGAACAATGCCAACCATAGTTTAAACAAACTTTATATTGCTTTAGAAACGGCAACCTACATCTGAAGTATATCAGAATTGTAAATTCCCATTTAGCGGACTATATAAAAAGTATTCCATAACCATCTATACGTGGTTTACGGAATGCTTACTTTATAACAATTAGGTTTACACTCGTTTATTTTGACGGTGCAAAGTTACTCATGCTATCTGGCTCCCACAACGGGCAATAGTGCACATTTTCAAGAAAATGACGTTTTCAAGAAAAAAAATATCCCTACAAACTTAGACTATGCCAAGTTTCGTAGGGATTTTGGAGGGTATAAACATTAGATTACTTCGTCCAGTGGTAGTGACTGTCGAGCATCAGGAAGATAGCCAAGCCGAAAATAACGAGTCCAAGGACAAAGAAGAACCAGAAGAAATACTGCACATAGTGTCCGAGGTAGGTTCCGTCGTACTCCTTGTACCTTTCCTGAACCCTTCTACGTTCTTCATAAAACATTTGATTGACCTCACGGATATGCTTCTGCATCTGAGTGGTCATCCATTCATGTTGTTTGTCGAACATGTCCTGAATCTTCTTCCAGTCAACATCATCGACTCTGACTGAAACCTTCAACTTGGTTGGGGCATCCTTCAGAACATTGTCAATGTGGGTATTGATGGTGTCAACCTTACCACTGATAGTGTCAACGGCATTGCCAAGAGCAGTCTGAGCTGAATTGTACTTACGGATGGCAGACTCCAGTTGAAGAGTTGCATTGATCCAAGTGTTGGTCGCTTTGTCAATGTTCTCACTCAACTGCCTGAGTTCAGGCGCACGACTGACAACAGCATCCTCGGCATCATGCTCTTCAATCTCTTCCTGGACTTCGTTCATCATGTCATCGAAGTCAGGCTTCTGCTCGTCATCTTCGATGAGTTCTTCTACATGTTTTGTTCTTCTCATTGATATGTAGGATTTGTCTAACGGTGGAATGAACGTCTTTTCTGCGGTGGCTTGCACATGGCATGAGCCATCTGGAGGCAACGGCGAGCCCGCTCACGCTCGTCTTCGTCATCATCCTTACCCCAACCAGAGGAAGGAGCAGAACCACCACCGCCACAAGATTCGGACACGGTTGTTGCTGCATCAATCATATCAAGGAAGAGAAGCATACCTACATGAGAAATGTCCTCTCTTGATGCAGTCATATCAGAATCAGGAACCTGAACCTCATTGAGGAAGATGTCCTTGACCGTGTTCGGAATATAGATTCTCTTCATTTCACCGCTAACATTGACATTGAAGGCAGTCTTGGTAGCAACTGGCAATGGCTTAGAATTGGACTGGGTAGGTTTCGTTGTCTGAGCAACATGGCGAGCAGGGCGAGCCGGTGAAACGGAAGGTGAAGCAGGTCGCATCTTGACCTGAGTAGGCTTAGGATGCATCTTCTTCCATGTGGCTTCAAGCTGTGATACCATGAACTTTCGACCGATGGCAGAAGCCTTGAACACTGAGGCATTCTTGCCGATGGTGTAGCCCACAAGTTTGCAGTTAGTAGTGTCATACCTTGGATTGACCTCATAGCCTCTCATGCGAAGCATATCAAAGTAACGGTCAATGTCGAAACTATCCATCTTCTGAAGGGTATATTCGCAAAACTCCGCTATATCTTGTTGGCGCATTTCACGAACCTCCTGAGGTTGCTCCCAACCATGCCTTGCGTTGATAATTTCCGCAGCCCTTATTGCTCTGATGTGAACATCGTGAACATCGTTGGTCTTGCCGTCATTATCCACACGGCAACAGTCAAGATGCAGGTGAAGGGTTCCAGACTTGGAATCCCGATGCAAGGCAGCAACACTCATAGAATTGCGGAAATTGGTCTTGACCTTCTCCTTAAAGCCTTTGGGTAAAAGTCCGACTGAATCCAAAGCTTCCAATCCTTCATCAGCGAGGTTTGCCCAGTCATCCAAGGTATAGTTCTCTGACTCTTCCTTGGATGGGGAGAGTACAAACGTGGTCATGAAGCGTTCCAACTTTCGCCCAACAGTCCTGTCCTGTTGATGCAACTGGCAGTGATGCTTCATCCGATACCAGATTTCGGTGGCATCGAGATAGTCAGGCATGTGGTTCACCTTGACCACGGTTGCATCCTCCTTCTCCATTGCGTACCTTGCGGCATTGCCGCCATAGGCTACTGGTCTTGCGAGTATAATCATTCGTCTTCTTGAACTTTGGTCAGTACAGGAGAAGTAAGGTTGTCTTCAATGCTATACCAGTGTTTGATGAGTCGTTCAACGGCTTCAATCCACCACTTCATGAACTTTGGAGATCTGAACATCTTCTGCTTTTCCTCGGGTGAAGCATCGTGCAACTTACTGCGGACTTTTATCAAGTCGGTACGTGCCTCAGTCAGAGAGTTCAGGGCTTTGCTTTCCTCTGGAGTGAGTCGCTGACGTGGGTGATGCTTCTTGCCAGTCTCAACGAGATACTTGCCTATGCTCATACCACATTCCTTAGCGAGTTTTTTCAGTTCCTTCCAGTCCTTATCGGTACAGCGGAAGGAATGCACCCTTGTGGGTGTCTTCTTGATAATCTTCTTTTTCTTAGCCATATCTTTGAATATGATTAAAGGGATGAATATAAATCAGTAAAAAAGAAGGACATAGGTCTGCGAGCCTGCGAGTAGCCCGAGAAACTTTTAGGACTGCATAAATTTGGTCACAAATAATGTAGTACAAAAGGATTTCTCGAAAAGTACCTCTTAAAAATCGGTCCTTTTACCTGCTAAGTTCCCGTCAGGGCTTAGAAAGTCGTTTCGGCTTGCCGTGTTGTCCTGTATCGGTAAACGTCCTTTGGGATGGTTTGGCGGTGCAGGTCGCATTCCTGAGTCCTCAGACGGCTATTTGTTGCCGTTCTGGTGGTAGTAGCCGTTAGGCTTCTGATAGCCGTTGTTAGGCTGTCCTTGGTTGCCGTTAGGCTGTTGTGGCTGCTGTCCTCCCTGTTGTGGTGGAGTCTGCTCGTTCACCTTCCCTTCATTCTGCTTGCCATCGGCTTCACCTTGGGGCGAAGGGCTGTCAGCAGACTGAGGGGAATTGTTTTCAGGAGGTGATGGTGACTTGTTGCCATCTGCTCCAGACTTACCCACATTGCCACTATCATTAGATTGTGGTGATTGGTGCGACACATTGCCAGTTGTCTGAGGATTGTTGCCCTCGGCAGAGTCCTTGGATTTGTCAATGCCAGAAGAGGAACTATCCTTGTCCTTCTTCTTGTCATCAGGATCCTCAGTGATGATGACCTTGCAGGCAGGAACTTCCGCATGGATGATTGCCGTACTGTCATTGTTGCGCTTCAGGGCAAAGGCATTCGACACGAACTTTGCATCAACATACCAGCCTGAGAGACAATGAAGGGTGTAGATGCGGTTATCTTCCACTTCCTGAGAAGAGAAAATGCCAACAGCCTCCATAGCATCCAACAGCTTTGGAACCGTCTTGCGGTCTTTGTCCCAGAGTTTGGCAAGTTGGGTATTGTCAACCATAACCTGACCTGCCAAGATTTCTACTTGCTTGGTCTTGCTGATTTGCACAAGTTTTGGAACTGGCTCGGCAAGATCCACAAGCGACATGAAGCATTCCATACGGTCAATCTTGTACTTCTTGCTTCGAAGATGCTTCAACTGGTCTTCTGAGAAGGTGAAGCAACGATGTAACTTTTTATCGTCCATAGTCTATGATATTTGAAAAATGTAACCTAATAAAGGGAAAAGGAATTTGCCATCAAAAAGAAGAGAATCACTGGATAAGTTCAACCAGGGATTTCTTCATGTCATCATCAATGACTCGGTATCGGGCAAAAGCAACGCTGCCTTTGGCATGACCTGACATCGAAGCAACCAAATCAGGGTCTTTGACCATGCGGTAAAGATTACCGATAAAAGTCCTTCGTGCCAGATGAGATGTAGCCACATCAGAGATTGGCTTCTTCTCTTCAAGCCGTGTCTTAGGGTTAATCACAGTGACAACACGATTTACCTTGGCACGCTTCAAGATTCTACGGATAGCATCGTTGAACTTGAAGTTATAATGCTTGGGGAAGATTGGTTCATCATCACCATGGTCATGGCCATCAACGATAGCCATAGCCTTGGGGATAAGAGGAACCCTTACAACGTCACCAGACTTGCCCTTGGTCTTGATGGGGATATATTCCAGAACACCGTCAATAATGTTCTTGGGGGTGAAGGTCACAAGATCACTATGACGGCAACCGACCATACATTGAAACACGAACATATCACGATACTCAGCAAGTTCTGCATCATCCGCGAGGTCTGCATCCAGAACTTGGTCACGCTCCTGAATGGTCAGGAAATATGGAGTGCCATAGAGAGCCTTGGGCATGTCATATCCAAAGAAGGGGTCATTGTTTGTGACTCCCTGCTTTCGTACCCAGTTGCAGACGGTTCGTAACATGGTCATGTTAGTGACGATGGTATTCATTGATATGTCATAGTCAGAAGACAGGAAATCCGCAAACGCACGAAGATCATCGGCAGTCATGCTGTCAATGTTCATCGGGTGTTTGTGTTCATCCTCAAAGCGAGTAACCTTGTCAATCAGGCATCGGGTGTTACACTCCTGATGTTTGTTGAATTTCTTGTTCTGAAGGTATCTCTCTGCCCAGATGACAAAAGATTTGCTTACCGCCATGCCACTGCCCATGCAATAGGCATTGGGGTGGTGATAGGCAAATATCAGTCGTCTGAGCCAGTCGGAGTTTGCTCCGATATAGTATTCCCTGGTTATGATACCTGTAATCTCCTTGACCTGTGAGTCAAAGAGGTTTCTGGTATCGTCATCCACAAGATTGACACGGCTCTTGTAGCCCTGTCGTTCTTGGCTCCAGTGATTGGGATTGATCTGAAGTTCGCTTGCGCACTTGATATCAAGCCCTTTGTCACGGACACGGAAGTACACCGAAGCACGGCTGTCAAGGTCGTTCTTCGATGTATCTTTCTGACGTATGTAAGCGGTAACTCTCATTGATATGTCTATGATATGACAAAAGGGAAAGAAGAAACTATCTGCGGAAATGCAGGTGACGATGCTCGGGATAGTCCGAAGCAATGTCCTTCAGCTGCTGTTCAAGTCGCTCGTTCTGGTATGGAGTGAGCGCATGGATAGCCTTGATGCAGACACTCTGCACAAGCAGGGTTCGTCTGCCGATAGTGTTCTCTTGGTCTATACCCTTGTTGGCATGTGAAATCTCGCACAGTTCATTGAAGGCATCCTTCATACTGTGATAGCCTGTGCCATCCTTGGCATAGGTAACGGCAAGATTGGCTACCTGAGCCAGTTTGTCGTTGTACTCCTGTTGATTGAAATCCTGATTCATATACTCATTGATTAGTGGTTGGCGAGTTCGTTCAGCTTCTGGGCTGCTGCCTCCTTGGTCTCAGCCTCAGACATATTGCGGTTCTGACGCATCCACTTCAGAAGTTCAGTCTTCTCAAAGTAGATGAGTTTGCCGTTTGGACGGAAGAAAGGAAGCTCATGGCGATGGGTCATCTTGTAGAGACTGCTCTTTGAAATGCCCATGAAAAGGGCTGCTTCTTCAAGGGTCAATACCTCCTTGGCTACGTTGAGAGTGTTTTCCAGAACCTCGATGCGATGCTCAAATGACTCTACCTTCAAAAGAAGAGTCTCGTTGTCAATAGTCTTATTCATAATCTTGATATTTAGTTGTTTACGTTATCCTGAATGCTTGGTTTTGAGATAGCAAGCCCCTAAGGGTAGCGGAAACCACTACCTTGAATCAGGGCACTGCTTTTGATGAAATGAAACTGGTTGTTATCCTGAATCGGCTCGTTAGCCGTTATTCGTTATCCTGTATATCTATGACCTTGCGAGGGTGCGTGTTGGTCGCTGCCGTTCGCTTGGTTCGTGGAATCTTCTTGTTCTCGGTGTGTGGCTTGCGACTTTTGAACACTGTCTTAGTGTTGCCGATAGCCTTGACCTTTTCCTCAGTCAGCACGTCTGCATAGACTGCGGTAGATTTGAGCGACTTGTGACCCATGAGTTTCTTGGTGGTCTCAATGTCACCAGTAGCCGCTTGGATCAAAGTGCCAAAGGTGTGTCGGGAGGTATGGAAGGAGATTGTCTTCGTAATACCTACCTTCTTGGCTATTCTTTTGAGAGCTGCATCCACATTGGCATGGGCAGGAAGGTGGAAAACCTTGTCATCCTTCTTGGGTGGCATCCATGCTTCTGCGGTTGAGCAGATTGGGACGGCATTGAGTTCCTTGGTCTTCTTCTGGACGATTACAAGTGTGTTCGTTGCCTCGTTCCTCATGATGTTTGACCATCGCAAAGCCCTTATGTCGCTGATGCGTAGTCCTGTAAGGCAAGCGAAGCCAAATGCCAACTGGGTTTCCCTGACTCCGTTAGTCTCTTCGGATGCCATGAAGAGTTTGAGTTCATCGGGTGTAAGGTACAGCTTGTGACCAGACTTTGGCTTGGAGATTGTGTCTTCCTTCTCCAACTGATAGAAGGGGTTTGCCTTCAACTTGCCAGTCTTGACTGCCTTGTTGAATACTGCAACAATGCGTTGCTGCATGTTCCGCAAACTGGCATTACTCAATGGCTTTGCCTTGACTCTCACATACTTCTGAGGTACATAGTCATTCTTCAGCCAAAGAAAGAATGCCTTAAACCATGTCTTATCGAACTTCATCAGAGTGATGTGAGGTCTGCGTTTGGCTTTCAGAAACTCCTTCATGCGTTCTTGAAGGTATTGAGTCTGCTCGACAGTCCTCTTGGAATATTCGGGATTGCCGTCCATCCACTCCATGTAGGTCTGGATCCAGTCAATGACCTCGGGAGAATCATCATCTGGAATGTCGGGTACGACCATCAAGTGACCTTTCTCGGGAATGGTCTCGGGATGAAGGATGCGCTCGGCACGAATCTCCTGCGCACGTTTCAAGGTAGCCTCGTTGCGTTCCTTTGTCTCTTGGTTAATCTCAGGGATTAGGTAGAGGGAAAGGAACTCAAACTTGCGCTTGCCATTGTCATAGATGTCAAGATACAGGCTCTTGTTGTCGTTTTCGAGGTCTTTTTGTCGAAGTGTGATGGTCATATCAATGATTGTTATAATTGGTTATACCACTGGGGTAAAACACCACCCTGGTTTATCAAAGGGGGTGCTTTCAAGTCACCTCCTTTACTTGAACATTCCATCAATGAGGTTGATGGCTTCCTCCTTCTTCTTATCTACGATTTTCGCATAGATTTCAGTGGTCTGAACATTGGTGTGACCCATCAACTTGCTTGTGGTGAACAGGTCTGCGCCAAGTGTCAGCATCATTGTTCCGAAGGTGTGACGTGAACAGTGGAAACTGATGTGCTTCTCTACACCTGCTGCCTCTGCCCATTTGCGAAGGGCTCTGCCTATGACGGTCTGAGTAGTTGGTATATCAAAGAAGGGAGTTGTTATTCCCTTTGGTTTTGGTAACCAACGCTTTGCCTCTTCAGAGAGTGGGATGATGACAGGCTTCTCCGTCTTCTGCATTTCCATGTCAATATACTCGCCCTTGCCGTCAGGAGTCTTGAAAATGTGAATCGGTGCAAGTTTGTACATATCACTGAGTCGCAATCCAGTGAAACAAGCAAAGATGAAGGCTTGCTTGACCTCTGGGCGGTAACTGTCGGTTGCCATGAGGGCTTTAAGTTCCTCAATGGTAAGGTATTCCTTCTTGCCATCCTTTGGCTGAATGCGCTCCTTGGCATCCAGTTCCTTCATTGGATTGTTTCGGATAATACCTTGACGGACAGCATTGTTGAGAGTAGTCGAGAACATGCCGAGGTAACGGCTTGCCGTGTTCTGGCTGATAGGTCTTGGCTCAATGTACTTGCAGTGTGAGTTTGGGAAGGTGCGAAGGAACTTCACATACCCACGGCAGAAATCAGCATTGACCTCTTCAAGGGTGATGAAGGTCTGATTGGACTCTTCAAGATATTTCTCCACGGTGTGAAGCATTTCAACACGACAATGGAGGGTTGACTTCTTGGTGCTGACTCCACCTTCACAATACTTCTTGATCCATCCTGTCAAGAGTTGTGAACCCTGCTTGACGGTTTCCCAGTCTTGCACTCCGTGACCATGGAGAGCCTTGATGCGCTCTGCCTTGATACGTTCTGCGAGTGCCATCGTTTCCTTGTTCTGCTCCTTGCAGAGTGGATTGACCTCAGGAATGATATAGAGTTTCAGATACTCATACTTTCTGACTCCCTTCCAGTAGATGTCAAGATAGATACTCTTGTTGCCATCTGCGAGAGGTTTGAGACGAATCTTAATCGGCTCCTTCAGTTTGACTTGTTTCTTTGGTCTTGCCATGCTTGTTTATATTTTATTTTGGTAATTTACTCCCGAAAGAAGGGAAAATGAATTTTGCAGAGGGTCTGCGAGGGTTGGGCTTTTCGGATGCTGATATATCGTTTCTGCATCGTGATTATGCCTTTGAAAGCATGTGCAAAGATATGAAAATCAAGCCATATATGAGAAACAAATCAGAAACAAAAATCATTTTATTATATCTTTTTAAGAGTCGGTTGAGCAAGAATCGGAAAAATCAAAAAATCGCTTATTCGCTTGATACTAAGCACTTTATTTGTCACTTCCTTTCTTATCCTTTCCAACCAATTTTGGAGGACTAAGATATTTTTCACGTCCTGTTCCTCGTTGTGTGGGCTAAGCACCCAGCGCCATACCCACCTTGCGGTGGGCGGTT
>ENA-UAPA01000207-UAPA01000207.1-human-gut-metagenome-genome-assembly--contig:-NODE-207-length-28757-cov-17.362449_pt1 | contig 28757 bp, 26 predicted proteins | sample MGYA00243476_ERZ654569 | MGnify/ENA primary metagenome ERZ654569 (study PRJEB26926, sample SAMN06164726) | human gut metagenome | biome: ENVO:00009003; feature: ENVO:2100002; material: ENVO:00002003... | reverse complement strand
CTGTTTGATTTTATGCCGGAGGTAGCACAATGATTAACGGAGAATTGATAGTGGATAATTTCGCCGGTGGCGGCGGAGCATCAACCGGAATCGAATTGGCAACTGGATATAGTGTTGATATTGCAATTAACCATGATCCAGAAGCAATCAAGATGCACAAAGCAAACCATCCGAATACAAAGCACTATTGCGAAAACGTGTGGGCAGTTGACCCGGTAAAGGCTTGCAAAGGACATCCTGTAGCACTTGCCTGGTTCTCCCCGGACTGTAAGCATTTCAGCAAAGCGAAGGGCGGCAAGCCAAAGGATAAGAATATCCGTGGTCTTGCGTGGGTAGCTTGCAGGTGGGCGGGACTTGTCCGACCGAGAGTCATCATGCTTGAAAATGTGGAAGAGTTTAAAACATGGGGACCGTTGAACAGAGGGCATCATCCGATTAAGGCAAAGCAGGGCGAAACATTTCAGAAATTCGTTCAGCAGCTCACGGATTTAGGATACGAAGTGCAATTCCGTGAGTTGATTGCCGCTGACTACGGAGCACCTACCATGCGAAAGAGATTTTTCATGATCGCCCGGTGCGATGGCAAGCCGATTGTCTGGCCGGAGCCGACACATGGACCAGCAGACAGTGAATCGGTAAAGGCAGGATTCCTTAAGCCATATGTGGGAGCATATACGCAGTTGGATTTTTCTCTGCCTTGTCCGAGCATCTTTGATACTTCGGAAGAAATCAAAGAAAAGTACGGCATCCGTGCGGTTCGGCCGCTGGCAAAGAAAACAATGGACCGGATAGGAAGAGGACTTAAAAAGTTTGTTATAGATGAAGATGAACCATTTATCGTAGATGGGAAAATGCCATTTCTTATCCAGTACCATTCCTATAATGGAAACGATGTAAGAGGACAGAAAATAACAGACCCGCTTATGACGTTGGATGGGTCAAACAGATACGGACTTGTGTGTGCATTTGTGAGCAAATTTTACAAGAGTGGAGTCGGACAGGATATAAGAGAGCCATTGCATACGGTGACAACATCGCCTGGACACTTTGGATTGGTAATGGCATATCTGATTAAATATTATGGTTCGGAAGAGGGCGGGCATGACATTCGGGATCCGTTGGACACTTTAACATCAAAGGACCGTTTTGGATTGGTAGAGGTATACGGTACAAAATATCAGATATATGATATTGGGTTGAGGATGTTGGAACCGAAAGAACAGTACAGGTGCCAAGGTTTTCCGGATGATTACATAATTGACCATGATTATACTGGAAAGATATATCCGAGAAGCGAGCAGGTGAGAAGATGCGGCAATGCAGTATGTCCACCAATACCGGCAGCTCTTGTAAAAGCTAATTTGCCGGAAATGTGCGTTGCGGAACGTATGCCAAATATGAAAATAGAATCAGAGCAGACCGGACAACTCCGGTTTGCCTAACCCTTAAGTATTAAATATAAATAACAAAACCAAGCAATCATATATCGATACCTCCTGCTTATATTATATGCAGCATGGTTGAGAATGATTCGCTTGGTGGAAGGAAGTGAGGTAGTTATGGCAAGGGATAAATTAGAAGAAGTACAGGAAGAAAAAGCTACAGAGGAAGCTCCGGCGGCAGCAGGCTTAGATAAAAACGTATTAAGAGGTTATGCAGCAGCAGTGAGCGCCAGCATTAAGAAGCTGGACCGCCTCTGGGAAAACCGGGAATTGGAGAAGTGCTTGGAAGAATTAACAAGAATACGCTGGAGAATAGAGCAGATACAGAAGAATGGAGGGAATGCAGAATGAAACCAGTAGAAAAATATTGAACTATCAAACACAGCCAAATGAACAGTTAGGAGTGAAAAAAATGAGTGAAGCACAAAAAAGAGCAGTTAAGGTAAAAGAAGAAATAGAAAGGGTCTGCGTAAAATATGGAATCAACCTTACCATTTATGATGATGGGATTGGATTTGTAGACCATAAAGAAAACAAGATTGTAATGGTGTGGAGGCCGAGTTATCAATTATAAGCCATGGAGCAGCTGGTATGAATGCGGAGAGACGGAGGGATTTGCTTAATGAAAAGACGAAGATGCAAGCAGTGCGGAAAGCTGTTTATGCCGGTAGGTAAAGAAGTAATCTGCTCAGTGAAGTGCCGGCAGGAACGGATGAAGGAAAGAGCAGAAAGAAGAAAGGCGGCGTATAAGAAGCCGGAGCTTAAGGTGGGAAGCATTGCCTGGGTAAATGCAAAAGCGAGAGAAGCAGGCATGACATACGGAGAGTATGTGGGAAGGAGTGGAATTTAATGGAGAGATTAACAACAAACAAAAAAGTATCAGAGATGGAAATGGTTGAATTGGCACATAATTGCTGTTACGAAGATGAGGAGCATAACGCAAGATATAGAGATTTTGAGATGGAAATGGACGCACGGGATTTTGCCATAAATCTCATGGTCACATTAACAAAGGATGAATTGCCAGTAGATAAAACAGAGTTTGACGAAGAGATTCTGGATAATTTAACGATAGACCCGTTTTCAGATGTCAGAGGATTGATTGCATTATTTTATCGAAACCTGTGGGCTATGGCTGATTTGCGAGAAAAGTTGAAATGTTATGAGGATGCCGAGGAGCAGGGCTTACTACTGCAGTTGCCGTGCAAGGTGGGAGACAACGTTTATATCATAAAACCTTATGGAATTGAGGAAGCAAGTATAACAGGAATTTCAGAAGCAGATGACATTGACTGTTTCTGCTTTGAAGTGTATATCGACCCAGATTACCATGAAATCATTGCACTTAAAGAATTTAATGATACTTGGTTTTTATCAAGAGAGGAAGCCGAAGCAAAGCTGAAAGAAGAAGATGCTCAACTGAAAAATTAAAATAAAATCGGACATTGAAAACTGAATATGGTAGTGGTATATTTTAAATAAAAAAGGAGAACGGCAGCATGAGCAATTTTGATAGAATAAAAAAATGTGAGAATGAATATCAGATGGCAGACCTGCTGGCTGGATATATATGCAATAATGTTCATAAGTTGCGGAATAAAGATGGGACATTTAATAGTCTCGAAATTTTGCAGTGGCTGCAAAGCAATAAAGATATATTCGGAGAGGAAAAAAACCACTAACCATATTTGGCTAGTGGTTTTTAGATTTTAGGAAATTTTACAAGATGGAAATAGCTGAAAGAAATGGAGGATAGAGAACAATGAGAGAATTCATGAGAAGAGTTCCAATAAAAGCCGGAAAGAGGGGAAAAGATGATGAAAAAGACCTAGTAAGAGACATATTGAGGAAGTGGCCAAAACTGATAGCATGGCTTGAAGAAAAAGAATACTTTACAGCGCCGGCTTCAAAGGATCATCACGGAGCGCATGAGGGCGGATTAATAGAGCATTCACTTCAAGTGGCATATGAACTTGAAAGAATAACCGTAAAGATGGGCTTAAAATGGGAGAGACCGGAAAGCCCGGAGATAATAGGACTACTACATGACGTATGCAAGCTGGATGATTATTACGCAGTATCGCTTGAGGAGCCCAGAAAAATTGAATATGAATACAAGAAAGAAAGGCTGTATCCAGGACATGGAGACAAAAGCCTTATCATGCTGATGGGCTTAATAGACCTCACAGAAGAAGAGAAAATGTGCATCAGATATCATATGGGAGCGTTCACAGAAAAGTCAGAATGGGAGTTTTACAGCCGGGCGGTGCGGAGATACCCGAATGTTCTGTGGACACATACAGCAGATATGATAGCTTCTCAGATAAAGGGCGTGTAAAAGTGTAGGAGGGAGAAGGCGGTAATGAATAAAACAAGTGACGCAAAAACGAAATGTCCGTTTTTTATAAGGGATTCAGCTACAAAGATAACATGTGAGGGCCCGGGAAAAACAGAATTGGCAATTGGATTTAAGTCGAAGGTAAGAAAAAGAACATATCAGAAGCAGAATTGCTACAAGTATAAATGCAAGTGTGAGATTAAGAGGATGATGGAAGAAAAGTATGATAATAGACCAGAATGTGACAATGGATAGAAAAGAACAGGAGGAAAAACGTGAAAAAGCAACGGAAAGAGATACGTCTAAAAAGGAAACGCCTGAAAGCAGAGTATAACGCTGCCTTGAGAGAAAACAGAAGATTAAACAATGAATTAAGCTTCAAGGCAATGGAATATGACAGAAAAGAGATTAAAACATTAGCAGCTCGGGAAGTAATTCTACTACAGGACGTAATTGAAATGGGAGAAAATCGGATGGTAGAAATTGCAAAGAATATGCTGGCGCGTGAAATCTGCGAAAAACTCAAAGAAAATGGCGCAATCCAGTTTGAAAAAGACTATAGCCCTATACATAATGGATTTATTGTGGATGCAAGGGTGAAAATCGTTATGCCATAGACGTATTATAAAGCAATGAAAAAATATGAGCGTCAGCACATCTGTAAAGTATGCTGATGCTCATATTTTTTTACTTAAAATCTTCCATCATGAGAGGGAGCAGTTCTCCGGTTACTTGCAAAATGCACAAAAAATAAAAAAGGAGACAGTTTCGGGGAGAAAAAGGATGCATCTCTTTATAAAATACAGGCAGAAATGGAGAAGGGAGGACCGTATGGGAGAAGTACATGAAGAAGCAGAAAATGATTACATGCTTGGCATGAAATATAAAGAAATAGCGGAAAAATATGGAATCAGCCTGAATACGGTCAAGTCCTGGAAGCAACGATACGGATGGGAAAGAGGCGGTGGAAAAAAGTGTGCACACAAAAAGCGAAAAAAAGTGTGCACACAAAAAAAGAATGCATATACAGAAGAAGAAAAAGAATCGCCTGAAGATGATGATGCAATAGACAGAGATGAGCTTTTTTGCCAGTATTATGCAAAATCTTTCAATGCAGTAAGAAGCTATATGCGTGTTTATCACTGCTCTTATCAGTCGGCGGCCGTTTCGGCGCATAATAAGCTAAAAAATCCTAAAATCAAAGAACGTTTGGAAGAAATCCGGCGAGACAAGATGGAAAGGATGCTTCCAAAGGAAGAGGATGTAGCGGAACTGCAATCAAGAATTGCATTTGCTGACTTATCAGATGTTATAAATATATCGGCATATGGAGTGAGTATTAAAAATCCGGATTTGATAGATTGGCAAACGGTAAAAGCCGTAAAGAATACAGCGCATGGAGTAACAATAGAGCTGAAAGATTCTCAAAAAGCAATTGACTGGTTGGACAAGCATGGCTTTAAGGGTGAAGATGATGGAGAGGATAACGAAGGAGTAGTATTCCTGCCACCAGTAAAGGAGGTGGATGAAGATGAGTGCTTCGTGGATGCCACAGCCGAAGCAGAAGATATTCATGGAAAGACCGGAGTATGAGGTTTTGTTCGGAGGAGCAGCAGGCGGCGGAAAGTCAGATTCCATGTTAGCGGAAGCGTTAAGACAGATAAACATACCAAATTACAGAGCCATTATATTCCGAGACACAGTGCCGCAGCTTGAAGGATTAATCACGAGATCTTATGACTTGTACGGTAATCTGAAGGGGCAGCGCCCCAAATTTAATGAAAATAAAAAGCGCTGGCTGTTTGAGTCCGGTGCAAAGATATTTTTCGGATACATGCAAAGAGACTCTGACCGCTTCAACTACCAAGGAAAAGCATACGATTTTATCGGATTTGATGAATTAACACATTTTTCACTGACGCAGTATCAGTATATGATGTCTCGTAACAGACCAATGGGACCTGGTACAAGGGTATACATGAGAGCGACAGCGAATCCGGATGGAAAAGGGATGGCATGGGTTAAGCAGAGATTTGTAACGCCTGCACCGCCAAATACAAGGATTGTGGAAAGGTACAGCGTGCTTAATCCGCAGGGTGAGAAGATACAGCTTTTACGAGACAGGATATACATACCGGCCACAGTATTTGACAATAAAAAACTGTTAGAGAATGACCCGGATTATTTAGCAAACCTGGCGGCATTGCCAGAGGCAGAGAGGAATGCCTTGATGTATGGCTCATGGGACAGCTTTAGCGGGCAGGTTTTTACAGAATTCAGAGATGACCCAAATCATTATAAAGACAGAATGTGGACGCATGTGATTGAGCCATTTCAAATACCGGACCACTGGAAGATATACCGGGGGTTCGACTTCGGATATGCAAAGCCGTATTCAGTAGGATGGTATGCAGTAGACACAAGGGGAAAGATATACCGGATAGCAGAGCTGTACGGTTGGAATGGAATTGCTAATCAGGGATTAAAAGAGCATCCGGTAGAACAGGCAAGAAAGATTCGAGAAGTCGAAGAAAACAATCCATTGCTGAAAGGTAAGAGAATCATAGGTGTAGCGGATCCGGCTATATTTGATGAGTCAAGAGGAGAATCTATTGCCAGAATGATGGAGAGAAGCCCTAATTTTGTATACTTCCATGGCGGAGACCATGTCAGACTGCCGGGAAAGATGCAGTATCACTATAGGTTTGCCTTCGATGAAATGGGAGATTGTATGTTTCAAATTTTTAATACATGCAGAAACTTCATCAGAACAATCCCAAACCTTACATATAGCGAGACAATTCCGGAAGATATTGACACAACAGAAGAAGACCACATCTATGATGAATGCAGATATGTGCTCATGGAGCATCCGATTGCTCCAAGAGGAAATGTATTACAAAAAAAACCGGCATTCGACCCACTAGATATGTTCAAAGGGCAAAAAAGAAGCCAAGGAGTACAGATATTAAATATTTAGGAGGATGAGAGATGGCTTATAAAAAAGGAAAAATAACAGAAGTTGCACCGGTGCAACAGGAAAAAGAACAGCAGGACACATTAATTCAGACGGAATCAGAAGAAAAAGAGATACCGGAAGAGCGGACGGTAGATGTGATCACGGATGACGATGTGAAAGAAGCAGCAGAAGTATTGAGAAAATATCATGCTGGAAAAAAGAACCTTGAAAATACAATTGTGGAAAATGAGGAATGGTGGAGATTAAGGCATTGGGATTATGCGAGAAAAGAACAGGAAGAGGAAGCAGAGAAAAGGATAGAACCACGGTCGGCATGGCTTTTCAACGCACTTGCCAATAAGCATGCTGACATCATGGACAATTTTCCAGAAGCAAATGTGCTTCCACGAGAAAAGAATGATGAAAGAGCAGCCAAGGCTTTATCAGAAATCATACCGGTTATACTGGAACGAAATGAATTTGAAGAGACGTATTCAGATTGCGGATGGTATAAATTAAAAAATGGAACTTGTGTAACAGGCGTATTCTGGGATAGTTCAAAAGACAATGGATTAGGAGACATATCAATAAAAAATGTAGATATTATGAATCTCTTCTGGGAACCAGGAGTAAAAGATATTCAGAGGTCGAAGAATGTATTCTATGTATCCATGGAAGACGTAGAGGACATAAAGGCTGCTTATCCAGATAAGGAGATAATGGCAGGTAGTGATATCAGTCTTACACAGTACATAAAGACGGATGCGGAAGATAATACAGAGAAGGTTGCGGTTGTAGACTGGTATTATAAAAAAACGATTGTACTTGAAGACAATAATGGATTGATTAAAAGAAAGAACGTGCTACATTATTGCAAATTCTGCAATGGGAAAGTGCTCTATGCGACAGAAAATGACGAGGAATTAAAATATACAGGGCTGTATGATCATGGACTATATCCATTTGTGTTTGATGTATTGTTTCCAATCGAGAGCAGTGTCTGCGGATTTGGATATGTGGATGTCATGAAAGATACACAGGCATACATAGATAAGATGCAGCAGGGTATTCTTGAAAATGGATTGTCACTGGCAAAGCCAAGATGGGCGGTCAGAGACGATGTGGGGCTGAATGAAAATGATTTTTGCGATTTTTCAAAGTCACTTGTGCACTTTAGCGGAAACTTGGGAGAGGATGCTTTTCGACAGATCACATCGACACCGATGGCTGGCATTTATGAAACCATTTTGAATAATAAAATTGAAGAATTGAAGGATACGTCGGGAAATACAGCGGCAGCACAGGGACAGACCTCTAATGTTACTTCAGCGAGCGGAATTGCCAGCCTCCAGGAAGCGTCCGGCAAATTGTCTAGGGATGCAAACAGAGCAGATTATAGAGCATTTACTAAGATATGTTATCTGGTGATTGAGCTTATCAGACAGTTTTACGATGAGCCAAGGGAATTCAGAATTACCGGAGAAACCGGACAGACAGACTATGTGACGTTTGACAATAGCACATTAAAAGGACAGACAATGGATACCGGATTTGGACAGGAACAGTCAGAAAGAGTCCCTATTTTCGATGTTAAGGTTGTACCAGCAAAGCAGAGCGCATACACCAGGGAGACACAGAATCAGCTTGCATTACAATTCTATAACCTTGGATTTTTTAATCCACAGAATGCAGAAATGACTATCGGATGTCTGGATATGATGGACTTTGACGGAAAAGACGAGGTGAAGCAGAGATTAAATAAATCCCAGACATATTACAACCTTTACTTACAGATGCAGCAGCAGGCTCTTGCGCTGGCACAGGCAGTAGATATGTCGAGCGGAGGAACAACGAATTATGCAGAAAGAATAGCGGGAAATGCACAGATTGCAATGCAGCAGGCAGAAGAACCTATGGCACAGAGCCAGTCAGTGCTGAATCGGAATAGCAATGGCTCATTAACAAGCCAGGCGGCACATGCAACTAGAAATTCTACGTCAGTATAGGAGAAAGATATGCTTAAAGTCAGAGTGAGAGAAAAAGAAAATCGGCTGGAAATAAAAATGGAAGGCCATGCTGACTATGCAGAAGCAGGAAAGGATATTGTGTGCTCGGCATGCAGTATCCTTTTATTTACGCTTCTTGAGGAATTGCAAAAGCAGCAGGCAACAGGAAAAGTAAAAATTACGGTCTTGGAAATGGAAGAATCCGGGAGATGCAGAATGGAAATAACGGACTGGGCCAAAGAGACAGAAGTAGTATTAGAAACAATTTTTAACGGCTATAAAATCATTGAAAAAAATTTCCCAAAAAATATTTCATTTGTGGCAAAAATTGGGAGTTGCAAAAAAAATAAATTGATATAGTGCAAGTGGTTTAAGAAAAAAACATGGCACTTCGGAAAGGACGAAAGTATGAGAAAAAAGTATTTTAATTTGCAGTTCTTTGCAGAAGGTGGGGCAGGCGCAGCTTCAACCGGAGCAGAAGGAGCAGCAGGACAGGCGGAAGGGCTCAACGCCGGAGCCACAGACGGTCGAACAGGCAACCAGGACGACGCTGGAACGTCGCAGGATGCGACAACACCGGAAGACACAGAAAAGGCCTTTGAGGAACTGATTAAGGGCGATTACAGAGACGCATATAGAAAGCGTACAGAAGGAATCGTTAAGGACAGATTAAAAAAATCGAATGAAACAATCAGTAACTTGCAGAAACAGTATGATGCACTGACTCCAATCATGGGAGAGCTTGCTATGCGTTATGGTCTTGAAGCGGATGATGTAGAAGGACTCGTAAGAGCAGTACAGCAGGACAATGCACTTCTGGAAGATGAAGCAGCAAGACATGGAATGTCCGTAGACCAGCTTCGGGAAGTAAACCGGGTAAAGTTGGAAAACAAGAAACTGACAGAAGCAATGGAACAGTTGGAGAAGAAAAAAGAAGGCGAGCAGATTTATGCACAGTGGACACAGCAGGCGGATGCATTAAGACAGAAGTATAACATGGACTTTAACCTTAATGAGGAACTTGCAAATCCAGACTTTACGGCAATTCTTAAAGTTGGTGGAAGCATTGAAGCTGCTTACATGGCCACACACCATGATGAGATTATGACATATGGAATGGCACAGGCGGCAGAAACAGCAAAAAACAATGTAGTAAAAAGCATCAATTCAAAGAGTGGAAGACCAATTGAAGGTGCAGCATCTTCCGGATCACAAGGAACAGTGAAAGTAGATGTCAGAAAATTGACACCTGAACAGATGAGAGAATACGAGAAGAAAGTACTGGAAGGAGAACGTGTTTCTTTCTCGTAATTCAGAAAGGAATTTATATGAAAATCAGAAATATCTTGCAGTTTTTTGCAAATCCGAACACGCAGACAACTGGTACATCCAGTTTATCGGCAGAAAATAAAACATTTTACGAAAAGGAATTGATTGAAGAAGCATCCCCAGAATTGGTGCATGACCAGTTTGGAGATGATTATCCGATTCCTAAAAACGGTGGTAAACAGATTGAGTTCAGAAAGTATGACTCTTTGAAACCGGCGAATACACCACTTACAGAAGGTGTGACACCGGATGGAAATAGCTTAAGTGTAAGTACAGTTACAAGTACAGTAAAACAGTATGGAGATTACATCACAATTTCTGACGTGCTGGACCTTACAGCCATTGACAACAATGTTATACAGGCTTCAAAAATATTAGGTGCTCAGGCAGGTTTGACATTGGACAATGTAACAAGAGACGTTATGGCCGGTGGCACAAACGTATTAATTGTTGGAGACAGAGCAACAAGAGCCCAGTTAACAGCAGCAGACACACTGACACCGGAAATCTTCTTCCGTGCCGCATCTATGCTGGAAGCAATGAATGCTCCAAAAATTCAGAACTCTTATGTAGCTATCATTCATCCATACGCAGCCTATGACCTTATGCGCAGCGAGGAATGGATTGACACACATAAATATGCAGCATCAGAAGCAATTTTTAAAGGAGAAATCGGAAAGATTGCGAATGTACGTTTTGTATCTACTTCAAATGCAAAAATTTGGAAAGGCGTAGGATGTCCGACAGACCTTGCAGTATTTGGAACATTAGTACTTGGAGGACATGCGTATGCAAAGACCGGTATTGATGGCGGAGCATTACAGATGATTATCAAGCTGGCAGGTGCGGGTGATGACCCATTGAACCAGCGCTCAACGGTTGGATGGAAAGCAATTAAAACGGCAGAACGTCTGATAGAACAGTATATGATTCGTATTGAATCAACATCAAAATTCAGCGGAAGCGTAGAGGCAAACTAGGAGGAAACTGTATGGGAACAAAAACAGAAGGAACGAAAGTAGCAGAAGAAACCAAGGCAGCAGAAGAAACCAAGGCAGCAGAAGAAACCAAGGCAGCAGAAGAAATTCAGGTAAAAGATGCGGTAGAAGCTGATCCATGGAAAGAAGAAGTTAAGTTCATGGCACCATTGGATGGTGAAAAAGGAGACATTTTTGTAGCTTTAAATGGACATAGTTACAGAATTAAAAGAGGGGAAGAGGTAACCATTCCGAAACCAATCTTTGAGGTTCTGAAGAACAGTACAGAAATGGACCAGCTTGCAATGAGAAGACAGCAGGAACTTATTGCAAAAGGAAAGGCTTTTAACTAATAAGAGATTCCATTAAAACGAGGAGAGGCACAGCATTGTTGTGCCTCTTTTTTAGAAGGAGAGATATGTATGAAGGTAAATGAAGCAATAACAAAGGTGGATGACCTGGAACCAAATACTTATGAGGATAACGAAAAGTTAGATTGGATCACTGAATTGGATAAAAGAATTGCTATTGAAATCCTGAACGTAAGAGAACGTGAAGAGGATGTAGTGGTAGAGCCTTATACAGAAGCTGATATGGATAAAGAACTTCTTGTGCCTGCCCCATATGACAATTTATATGTCCAGTGGCTTATGAGCCAGATTGATTATTATAACAATGAAATGGACAGATACGCAAATTCAGCAGCTATGTTTAATCAGAAATACCAGGATTTTGCTAATTACTGGTACCGGACACATAAAAGCTCTTTAAGGGCAACAATGTATTAGAGAGGTGACATATGAGATTACCTAAACTTCAAAGTACAAGGTCGGAAACCAAGGTACTGAGTGCATTTGGCGGCTACAATGCCAATGGAAGAATACAAGACGGGGAATTCTCGGATATGAAAAATATGACGGTGGATTATTATCCGATACTGTCTCCGAGAATACCGAGAGGAAAATTGCGGGACCTTACAGACTGTAAAGGCCTGTATGGCACGGATAAGCTGGTGTGGGTAACAGAGAATAAGCTGTACTATAACCAGTCAGAAGCGTGTGATTTAAAGGAATCATGCAAGGATAAGGAAAGAACATTTGTAAGAATGGGAGCATATTTGTGTGTCTTCCCGGATAAGGTTATGTACAACGTATATGACCAAACATTAACCGATATGGAAAATAAGGTAACCACCACAACAAAGCCATCCTTTACGCTTTGCAAAATGGACGGAACGGTATTTCCTGAAAAGAAAACATATACCGGTGATACAGAACCGGATAAAACGCAATATGAATACTGGATAGATACTTCTGAAAATACAGTTGTAATGAAAATATGGAGTGAAAATTCTGCAGCATGGGTATCCGTAGGAACAACCTATGTAAAGATACAGTCACCAGGTATCGGGAAAGGTTTTAAAGTATATGATGCTGCTACATTCAGTGGAGTAGATAAAAGGGCAGAGATTTATAACAATTATGATTTTAACACATCCAATATTCTGTATGGTTGTGGAGATGATTATGTAATTGTGATGGGTCTGATTAATAAAGTATTTACGAACAGTGAGAATATAACCATCTCAAGGACAGTCCCGGATATGGATTTTGTAACTGAGATGGATAACCGGTTGTGGGGGTGTTCTTCTACAAATCATGAAATATATGCTTGCAAGCTAGGAGACCCAAAGAACTGGAGATGTTATATGGGCCTGTCCTCTGACAGCTACGCAGTAACGGTGGGTTCGGAAGGGGATTTTACCGGTGCAATATCTTATTCCGGTAGTGTACTTTTTTTTAAAGAGGGTGGCATGCACAGATTATTTGGTGATAAACCGAGTAATTATGAACTTTCATGGAAACCTATGCGTGGCGTTCAGTTGGGTTCGGAAAAGAGCCTGATTGTATTAAATGAGGTTTTATATTATAAAAGCCGGGATGGTATATGCGCATATAACGGAAGTATGCCAAGTAAAATATCTGGAAATCTTGGAACAGAGATGTACTATGATGCAGTTGCCGGAGGATACCGTGATAAATATTATGTCTGCATGAGAGATGAACTTAGTAATTACTGTACTTATGTGTATGACATTACAAAGGGAATGTGGACAAAGGAAGATGAAGGAATTAAGAAAGCCTTTGCATATTCAGATGGCGGACTGTATTTCTTAGATAAGAATAACTCTATCTGGGTAATTAATTACGAACAGATATTTATGCCAATAGCTCCGATGGATGATCGGTTTGGAGAACAGTATATGTATCCGGGAGAGTGGTATCCTGGAGCAATTCCAGTTGGAGAGGAAGAAGAAAATCAGGAATGGTATGCAGTGACAGGAGATATGGGGCTTGACTCTATTTATAACAAATATATCAGAGAGCTGGTTATCCGGCTTGAGATAGAAGCAGATGCATATTTCAAGATAGAGATAATGTATGATTCGGAAAACTGGCAAAAGGTAATGGAATATACAGGAACAAAAAAACGGTCATACCAGGTGCCGGTTCGAATAAAACGATGCGACCATTTCAAGCTGAGGTTATCCGGAAAAGGCGCAGTTAAAGTATATTCGATAGCACAAATGATACAGGAAGGAAGTGCAGTAAGTGGCTAAATTTGATTATCCAAATGTAGATATAGAGAACATGTCAAATGAACAGAATATAGAGAGCTTAAAGAGTTTTCTATACAATCTTTCTGATACACTGAATTATTCATTAAATCAGGTAGATGCAAGGATATCGGCAATAGAAGAATCAATAGGAGGTAAGGACAATGGGGAATCATAAAAACTGGGAGGAAGTAATATCTGACGGGACACGAACAGCACAAACGAATCTTGATAACCATCTGAATAATAAGGTGGGTGACTATCAGGAATCGCAGAATGTGCAGGATGCTTATAAAAATTATACAGATACACAGAATGCAAAGCCGGGTGACTATAACAGCAAGTATCAGGGTGCAATTGACACGATATTGAATAGAATTCAGAATAAGAAGCCATTTTCATACGATTTCAATGCAGACCAATTATACCAACAGTATAAGGAGCAGTATGCTAATCTGGGAAAACAGGCAATGCTTGATACAACATCACAGGCAGCAGCATTATCCGGAGGATATGGCAATAGTTATGGAGCAACAGCAGGCTCTCAGGCATACCAGGCATATCTTGGAAAGCTGAATGATATTATTCCGGATCTTTATGGACAGGCATTAGATAAATACAATACAGACCTCACCAATATGTATAATGAGTATTCCGCATTAGGACAAGCGGAAGATAGAGCGTATGGACAGTATCAGGACAGATACCAGAACTGGCAGAATGATACCAGCAACGCACTGAACGCATATAACATCCTTCATGGTAATGATTTTGGAGAATATCAGCAGAAAGTTAGTAACTGGCAGAATGACCGTGATTATTTATTCAATGCGCTTCAGAATTCACAGACGAATGATAAATATCTCAATGATTACAATTATCAGATAGACAGAGACAATGTAGCAGATGATCAGTGGCAGCAGCAGTTCGATTATCAGAAGTTGAGAGACCAGGTAGCAGATGACCAGTGGGCGAAACAGTATGCTTTATCACAAGCAAAAGCAGCAAGTAGTGGATCCGGTGGAAGTAAGAAATCAAATAGCGGAAGCAAGAGTGGTAAAACCACTGATACTTCTAAAAGAATACCAATATCAGAAGACAAGAAAACAGAATATCTAAATGAAGCAATCTCAAGAGGAAGTGCGAGAGGCGGAGCATATCTGGACGAGCTTTTCGGTAAAGGAAAAATTGATGAGAGCACATGGAGCATCCTACACGATACATGGATGAGACAGTATGGATTACATTATTAAAGGAGACCAGCTATGAAAAAATACGAAAAAAGAATGAATCGGCTTGCTGAATTAAAAGAAGAGAAAAGACAGGCAGAATATAATAGTGATGCAACGTCGGATAATCCAACATATGAATCTAGAATGGAACGTTTAAAAGAACTGAAGCAGCAGAAAATAGAGAGAGCGCAGAGCAACAGAGAAAGCGCAATTGCGTTGGGCACAGCGAATTTCTCAAAGAATACAATTAATTCAAAAAGAAGCAAAGCAATGGACTATGCATTAGAAAAGGCAAGAAATACGGTAAATACTACGACAAAAGCAATGTCAAGGAATGGAAGTGCCCTGCAGGGAGCATTAGATATTGCAAAGAGGGAAAGAGAAAACAAAAAGAAATTAGAAGGATATGAGCCGGTATATGGTAGCTTTGACAGTCCAACAACCACTAGAAATATCGGAAAAGATACAAAACTTGCAGGCTATAGAAATAGAACAACCGGAGAAACTATGACGGTGGAAGATTATGAGAATACAAAAGCAGCATCAAATACCACAGGAAAGCAGGGGGCGTCAGTAAGCTCCTTCAAAGGTGCTAAAAAACGTGCAATTGAGGAAGCATTACAGCAGCAGGCGGACACATCCTGGATGCCGGAGAAGGAACCTGAGACAGCGAAGGAATACGCAGATTACATAGACAAGTATTATCAGAGTTTATCTGACCCGGAGCTTGCAAGTCTTTCTGATGAAGAATTATCAGCAAAAATTACAAGTGCGAAGGATGAAAAAGAAGGAAATAAAGATAAACTTAAGAATTATGAACCGGTATACGGTAGTTTTGATAGTCCAGTGCTGGCAAGAAACATTACCAAGGATACAAAGCTCGCAGGATACAGAAATAGATTAACAGGGGAAACCATGTCTGCAGAAGAGCATGATGCACTGGAAGGTAATACAGCAATCGACAAGTACGAAAATGAGCAGAGCATAAGAAAAAACCAGAAGGCAATCAAGAAATGGTCAGAGGATTATGCGAAGCTCACTCCGGAACAGGAACAGGCTGTCATGCAGATGTATATTACAGACCATGACGAGGAGGAAGCAACAGAGCAGGAACAGGCTATAAGAGATACAATTGGAAGCAGAGACCCATTCGAATTAGAAAAGGCATATAACAGTGCAAAAGAAAACTTGGAAAGTCAGGGAATTAACGCTGATGATATGGAAGAATACTATTCCTGGATTCATAATCGCCAGATTGATACAAAGAAACGGAGAGAACTGGAAGAGGAAACAAAGCAGGAAGGATTAAAAGGATTCCTCATTAATGCAAAGGAATCTGCTACGTCTGTAGGTGATTCATTGCTTTCCGGAGCGGACTTTGTAGACCAGTTAAGTCATTCGGCAAAGAACTATTTCCGAGGAGATGAAGCCTATACACCTTATGACCCGTATTCCGCTCGCTTCACACAGTCGAGAAACCGAAGAAGAGAAGCGGTATCAAATGATATTGATTCCACCATAGGAAAGTTCGTATATGATGTTGGAATGAGTATGGCAGATTCGGCTGCAGCCATGGCAACAGGAAGTGAACCGGTTTCTCTTGGAATCATGGCGGCAAGTGCCGGCTCCCAGGCATATGTGGATGCGTCTGAGCGTGGTGTAGACACGAATAAAGCGGCAGCTATTGGAATTGCCAATGCAGCAGCAGAGGCAGGATTTGAAAAGTTGAGCTTAGACCATTTATATGGCATGGCGGAGAATCCAACCAAAACTACATTTAAGAAAAAGATATTGGATTGGGCTGCCCAGTCTGGAATCGAGGGCAGTGAGGAAGTATTTACCGATTTTGCAGATGAAGCAGCAGACCGCATGATTAATGGCGGATTATCTGAATACAGCACAAATGTAAAGGAATATATGAAAAATGGAATGTCAGAAGACGAAGCAAAAACAGCGGCTAATGAGCAGTTCTGGAACCAGGTAGGGAAGGACTTTGTAGCCGGTGCTATTTCCGGTGCTGTATTTGGTGGAGTTGCAAATACTGTAAATTCTGTACAGTATCATAAAATGGGAAAGACAATTAACCAGGATAATACAATGAGAGATACTATCTTGGAAACAGCAGAACAGATGCCGGAGAATTCTACTGCAAAGCAGATTGCGGATACAGTAAAAACGGATAATATTACTGATTCGCAAATGAGCCAGATTATAGAGTCCATGGCAAATAGTGAAGACGTAAATCTGGACAAGGTTATAACAGAGGGATTTGTCAGAAAAGGAGCTGAACAGGAACAGGCACAGCAGCAGGCTCAGAAGCTGATAAATGATACTGTAGATACCAGTACCACAAAGGAAGAGAATACTACAAATAACGTAGCAGACAGAATGGTAAATGCAGAAGGTATTACAACAGAAAATCAGAAAGTTGCACCGGTGCAACAGTATAGCCGGAATCAGACAGGAGTAACAGAGGCAGTAAATAAGAATACCGGAAAACAGAATATTGTAGTAGAGATAGCAGAAAGCACACCGGAGAAAACTATGGTGAAGTTGTCAGATGGAAGCATTGTGGACTATAAGACGGTGGAAATAAACAATCCTACTATGAGAAATTTATATAACTTTGCTGCAACATTTGATGATACCAAGGCTGCCAATGCGGTTATTGAAAATTACAATGGGGAAAGTATGCCTACATACCTGGAATCAGCAGCCGTATTTTACAATGCCGGAAAACTGGGTAAAACGTCATATGAAAGTATTATGAATAATCCGATAAATGCAAGAATTGTAAGTGAAATGTCACCATCAACATTGCTGGAAATGTATTATCTCGGAGAAAACAGCAGAAGTCCGTTATCACAGAATTCCAATGTGCAGCAGGCTGTGAAGATGGGAACCGGCTCTGTAATCGATAACAGACTGGATAAATCTGACAATCGAATGAAATCGGTTGTGGAAATGGTAGCAAAGAAAACCGGGCTTGATATTGAATTGAATGATGAATTGGAGCACGGAGAAAATGGTAACTTCCAGAAAGCATTATCAAGAATAGCATTAGCCAAGACCACCGGACAGGGGAACACCACTAATGAATACACAACACTTGTGCATGAATTGGGTGAATTCTCCGAGGCATATAATCATGAAGGTATGCAGAAAGTAGTAGATACGGTATTGAATTATGTTACAACGAAAGAAGGAGCTGCTTACCTTACGAATACTATTGAACAGTATCATAAGGCATATAAGACGGTAGAAAAAGGAAAGACCTATGAAGATTCTGCCAATGAGTATGTATTTGATTATGTAGCAGGACTGTTTGCTGACCAGAAGGGAGTGGAAGCGTTTTCCAAGTACTTGTCGGAGAACATGACAGAGAGTGAGCACAAGAGCATTCTCAAGACGATTGCTGACTTCTTCAAGGGAGTTTACGACAAAATCACATTATACCTGAATGATCATGTATTATCCAGCACAGCAAAGAAAGCACTGAGAGCAGATGCAGAAGAAGCACAAAGAATAAGAGATATGTTTTTGGGGGAATTGACAAAGGCGCAGGAAAATTATAAGCGGGAAAATGTAACGGCAGAAGAGGGCGAACATTATACCATAAAAGTTATACCGGCTGAAAAATATATGGAACTGGGTGAACCTGAGACACTGGATATTGATTCGGAAAAAACATTTTCACTAGATGTGAACATGGAAGAGGGAAAAGACCTGATTGCAGTGCATAATTTGAAAGAAGATAATTTGAATAAAGCACTAGAACTTGGTGGATTTCCAATGCCATCTATCGCAATTACAAAAAAACAGATTGGACATAGTGGATACGGAGATATTTCGGTACTATTTAAGAAGGAAACTGTAGACCCGAAAAATAAGGATAATAGAGTATTTGGCGCAGATGCTTATACAGCAAGATTTCCTAGAGTTGATTATAAAGTAAATGAAGAGGAATTGAGCAAATTGGCAGAACGAATAGGAACTTCTGCAAACTATATTGATGCAAATGCCTTTAATGGAAATGATTTGAAAACGGCAGCAATGAAATTAAGTGAAATGATGGAAGTAAAAGAAAGATTTATAAGGGAAAATAATCTGAAGGTGGAGCCGGTTTTAAGAATGCCAACTGCAGAACCATCATTTATGGGACGAGGTGCGGTTAAAGAATATCTTAACAATGAAAATATAACGGTAGATAAACTGGTATATGATAAAAAAGTGAGAGAGGGATTACTTGACACAATAAGAGAAAAAACCTCATTAAAAGCATTGGGCGAAAAGTGGGCTACAAAAATTAACGACAATCTGTCAGATATGGAAAGTGATAAAGAAATTTACAATATATTAAAAGAACAGTATCAGACCTATCTTGATATTGCACAGGGAAAAGCAAAACCAATAGAGGACAGATACTCATATACAGATGGCGTTAATAATACAATTAAGGATAATCAGGATGCTTTTGAGCTATATACATTGGAATTAGCAGAACCAGTTATTGGAAAAGCAGGAATATATAATGGAAAAGAATATTATACAGCCAGTGGGAATTTGAGAAGCTTCGAGGCATTACATGATGATTACAATATTGAAAACATTGTAAAAGCAATGAAAAGTGCTGGTGTTAAGAATGAAGAGGGTTCACTTATACCAGGAATAGGAGAGGTAAGAGCAGCAGTATCAAAAGACTTTAAGAGCATAGAGGATATAAAGAAACAGGAGGGAAGATTACTTGATTTGACGCCAGAGCAGGTAGATGAAATCTATAGTGAATCAAGAGAATTATACCAAAAGATTGTAAGCGAAATTGTGGATAATAATAAAACTATTTCTGATAATTCTTTTTTTGACCGAGATATAGCAGGGAGAAATATTATTGAGGCAGTAAAGGGAGGTTTAAAGCCGGAAAAGATACAAAAAAGCATGCAGAAATATTATAAAAATATTTCGAGCAACATAGCGAATGATATTGTGCGTTTGGGAACAATCCTTAAAGATATTCCGGTAAAGTACTTTGAAGGAAAACCACAAAGAGCTGTAGGATTCAATGAGGTTGCAGCAGTTGTAATTCCGGATAGCATTTCAGAAAAGACCAAAGACAAACTGAAACAGGCGGGAATTAAAGCGTATGAATATAAAACAGATAATGAAGCTAGTAGAAAGGAAGTTGTAAATAGAGCTGCAGTTGAACAGGATACAGTATTTTCTATTGATGTAGATGCAATCTTAAAAAATAGTAAAGAAGTTTACATTAGCAAAAGGGAATATGCTATACTTGCATCAGAAGTAGAAAAAAATAATTATAGCAAAGATTTTATAAGCAGAAAAATTAATCCAGCATTTTCGGACAAGTATTTTTATCTGTATAAGGTGACGGATAAAAATGCAAATAAGTTCAAAGTGCTGGCACAGTATGACGTGGAATTATATCATGACGATATAGAGGAGGTAATGAAAAGTGGAAGGTTCAAGAAAAATTACAGAACCAATGAAGGATTTGATAAAGGGATTGGATTTTTGTGGGGTAGATACAAATATAATAGTGGGAGTAGCCAACGCATTGAAAACGGACGAAGAAGTGGTAGAACTGATTCAGTTCGCATACGAGATACCGAAAGAAGTATATCTGAACAATATATCGGAAGCAGAAGAGCAGATAATGGCAAAAGTATTACAGATAACCCAGAGAAGAGATACTCAATAGATATTGACGAAGACCTTATGGCAATCCTGGACGAAGAGTATTCTGATACAGAAAAAGAGATGGGTTCTATTATTGAGGATGGCTTTAAATCTCTTAAGAACGTGACTATAGATGAAAAGACCATGCGAAAGATTGCGTCAGAGGTCAAGCAGGAATATAAGAGCACCTACAATGCGAAGGAACTGGCTGATAATCTGACTAAGGTATTTGCGTATTTAAAAGATACAAAGAATGTTTCGTATGAGGATATGGTAAGAATCGTACAGGAAATTGCTATGCCGGTTATCGAAGAAAGTACAGATGTTGATAGTGTGGAAGCAGGTGTGTATAACTCTTTCCGGAAAACATTGAGAGGGCAGAAAATCAGATTGAATGAAGCCCAGAAGAAAGAAGTAGCACATTATTATGACAGCTATGATAAATTCCGGAAGATGAATTTCGGAAACATTACTTTCTCGGAGGACGGTATGTACTTGGATTCCTTATGGGATGAGCTGTGCCAGAGCTCCAATTACATATTGGATATGGATACTGCAGTAAATGACCAGCCAATAGCATTGATTGATGCTATGAATGAGATGAAACCGGCAAAACACAATATCTTTGGTATGAATAAGCAGCAGGCAGCATATGACCTTGCATTAGACATTTACCGGAGATTCTTTGTAGAGCAGAGCACGGATGCAGCAAATAAAAAGGTGCTGGCGGAAACTCAGAAGCTGATTGCAAAGCAGCAGGAATACAGAAAGAATCTGAATGCAGAATACCGTGAAAGATTCGAAAAACTGAAAGAGCAGGAAAAGACCAGACGAGACAGCCTGAAACAGAAGTATGAGAGGGAACTGGATGAGCAGAAAAGGGAACTCAGTTCCGCTATGGCCTATCGTGATGCAAAGGCAGAAACGGAAATCAGAAAGAAAATAAAGTCATACGAAGCAAAGCTGGCAAAGGTGAAACAGCAGAGCAACGACAAGTATATGAAGCTGAAAGCGGCGCAGTCAGAGAATCGTACGGCGAAGAGAAATATCGAGGAGCGGAGAAGATACCGGGAACGTATAAGAAAAAATGCACAGGGAATTGTAACTGCATTTAATCAGAATACAGATAAGAATCATGTGCCGGATGCATTAAAGAAAACAGTTGCAGATTTCATTGATGCGATAGACTTCACGACAGATCGGACGAATCCAAATAGTGTTGATTCACTGAAATGGTACAATGCTTTAAGCCAGATGCAGCTTAAGTTATCTAACGAGAGAGAAGCCATTGCTGGAGATTATGAGGATATTTATAATGCTCTTATGGATGGCAATTTAGGAGACCGGAAGACGACAAGCTCACTGCTGGATGATATTTCAGATTTCCTGAACAATAATGAGGGTGTACGAATTTCGGACATGGATATTAATGGTCTGAGATATCTGGACAGACTGGTATCCGGATTAAAGAGAGCCATTACCAGCGTAAACCAGTTATATGTAAATGAACGTGCACAGAACGTGGAAGAACTTGGAGACAACACAATTGAAGAGCTGAAAACAAAGAAGGATAAGAAAGTATGGAATAATGATACATTAAGGGGAAAGACAATTAATAAAGCAGAAAATATGCTGGATGCCAACATGCTGGACCCAAGGTCATACTTCTACAGAATGGGAGATTCTGCACTTAGTATCTATAAAGGATTGCGTAAGGGACTGAATACCAGAACGGAAAAGATTGCAGAAGCACAGGATTATATGCAGTCTCAGTTTGGAAAGATTGCCGAGGAATGCGGACTTACTGAAAAACAGTTAAAGTCTGAAATGAAGAAATGGACCGGAAGGGATGCGGAAGTTCATAAGTTTGATTTTGACAATAAAAAGTTGCGGATGACAACAGCACAGATGATGGGGCTGTATGAACTTAAGAACAGAGAGCAGGCAAAAGAACATATCAAGTATGGTGGAGTAATAACAACAACCAAAGCTGGAACAAAGGTATATCGGAATTCTGAGGGAATCCGGCTTACCGAATATGAGGTAGGAAAGATATGTGAGAAGCTTACTCCGGAGCAGAAGAAAGTGGCGGATTCCATGCAGCAGTTTATGCAGAATAGATGCTCCGCATGGGGTAATGCTACCACAATGCAGATGTATGGATACAGAAGATTTGGCGGACAGCATTATTATCCTATTAAGACATCCGGAAATACTGTAGATACAAAGGACCAGACTTCATACTGGGGAGTAAAGAATCAGGGATTTACCAAGAAAACCATGAAAAATGCGAGAAATGCTATCGTGGTGGATGATATCTTTGATGTATTTACGAAGCATGTAACAGATATGGCAAGTTACGGAAGCTATACAGCGGCACTGTCAGATGCTATGAAGTGGTTTAATTACAGACAAAAAGCAGGACTGGATGAACATATGTCAGAGGATGAAATGCTGGATATTCTGAATTCCAAGACATCCGTTAAGGCACAGATAGAAAGGGCTTATGGAAAAGAATACCAGGAATACTTTAAAAAACTGGTGCAGGATATTAATGCAGAAGGAACAGGGGATGTCCAGGTCAAGTTTGTGGATGAATTGGTTGGAAATATGAAGGCTGCATCTGTAGCAGCAAATATCAGGGTAGCAATACAGCAGCCAACAGCTTATTTCCGTGCAATGGCAGTGATGGATTCCAAGTATCTTTTAAAAGCATTGACCATGAAACCTGCAGTGCATGAGGTACAGGAAAAAGCACCTATTGCAAAGTGGAAGTCCTGGGGATATTTTGAAACATCAATTGGTCAGTCTATGAAAGAGGTTATTACGGACCAGCATACCTTTAAAGAGGGATTGCAGGAAAAATCCATGATTCTTGCTCAACAGGCAGATGATATTACATGGGGTGTACTGTGGAATGCAGTAAAACAGGAAGCAAAGGCATTGCATCCGGATATAGACGTAAATTCCAAAGAGTTTACAGATTTGTGTGTAGACAGATATGATGAGCTTATCGACCAGACACAGGTAGTAGACTCAGTGCTCCACCGGTCACAGATTATGCGAAGCAACAATGGCTTACATAAAATGGCAACGTCATTCATGGCAGAGCCTACGAAGTCTTACAATATGCTGGCAAATGCATTGAGGGATTGGCATGAGATGCCGGGTAAATGGAATGCCGGAAGTAAAAGGTTCTTTAAACGGATATTGAAAGCCTATGTTGTTACAAATGTCGTGAATGCGGCAGTACAGTCCTTTATGGATGCATTCAGAGATAAGAAGGATGATGACACAACATACTGGGAGAGATGGCTTGAGGATTACAAGGATAATGTAAAAGATAACCTGAATCCGATTCAGCTGATACCGTATCTTAAGGATATCCTTTCTATAGTACAGGGATATGATGTAAACAGACTGGATATGCAGGGGCTGTCAAAACTGTTTGCCGGAGTAAGGAATGTGCAGAAATATGCGACAGATGCAGACTACAGAGAAGACCATACCTGGTTAGAAGCGGCTGAGTCATTAATGAGCGGAATTTCTTCTGTAACGGGTATTCCAATTTATAACGTGGAGAGAGATTTCAAAGCTATCTATAACACCACAACGGGAAAATATCTGGGAGGAATCAAGAGAAAGAATAGCAGGCAGTATGAGAGAATGCTGGATGCATACCTTTCCGGAGATAACGCAGCATATAAAGAGATAGAAGGTGAACTGAAAGAAAAGGGACTGGAGAAAAAAGAAATTACATCCAAGGTGAAAAAAGAGATGAAGGATGGTTATCTTGCTGGAGATATATCAGAGAAAGAAGCTAAGAAGTTCCTTAAAGAAAAAGCCGGACAGAGTGATGAGAAAATATGGTGTACCCTGGAAGAATGGAACTATGGTGAAACATATCAAAGGCTATATGATGCAATTGACAATTCTATAAACAAGGGAGCAGACAGAGAGGCTATCTTTGACTACATAAGTGAAGCAAAAAGTAAAGGCGGGAAAGAAAATAAAGATATCAGTGGAGTTGTAACAAGAGAATATAAAAAGAAATACCTTAAGGCAAAGGAAAAAGGTAAATATGCTGATATGAAGAACCTGCTTATCTCAATCTATATGCACCTTGGATATACGAATGCAGAAGCAAATAAAAAAATCGAAGAATGGTCAAAAAAGAAGACGAAATAGGGGAGAAATCCCCTATTTCTTTTTTATATAATGAGGGCGAAGGAGGTTATCTATGAGGAATAATATCGTAAATAATATGCGACTTGACCTGGATCATGAACGGACACGCCCCCGCATTTCTGTAAGACAGGGAGATACAAAGACAAGAAGCTTGCATTTTACACTTATGCAGAGCGGAAAGATATACGACTTGTCGGATGTATTAGTGGCGGCAGTAAGCATCGTGAAGCCAGATGGTAAAGTTTGCTACAACGATTGTGTAATAGATGGCTCTGAGATACAGTACGAAGTCACGACACAGACTATTAATGTGTTAGGTGAGTGTATTGGCCAAATAGAGTTGTCTATGCAGGATGGGGCGGTTATCGCCTCGCCGGAGTTTGTAATTTATGTATATAACAAGATTCTGGCCCCGAATATCATTGAATCTCAAAATGAATACAAATCATTGGTGCAGCAGGTTGCTCAGGCAGAAGACTATTGCAACCAGGCAGAACAGTACAAGACACTTTCGGAGAACGCAGAGAGGAATATATCTGCTATGGAAAGCGGATTTACCGAGAAAGCAACAGCTCTCGAGGAGTATCAGAATGAGATATCAGGTATGCAGGAAACACTGAGGCAGCAGGCAGATGATGCAATAACTTTAATAAACCAGTCAGTAACAGAAGCTAGTGGATATGCAGATAAAGCGAAGAGTAGTGCAACAGAAGCAGCCGGCAGTGCAACAGGAGCAGCGAACAGTGCCGAAGGAGCGGCCGGAAGTGCAACGGAAGCGGCAAACAGTGCGAAAGGAGCGGCAAGCAGTGCAACAGGAGCAGCGAACAGTGCGACAGAAGCTAGTGGATATGCAGATGAAGCGAAGAACAGTGCCGCAGGAGCGGCCGGAAGTGCAACGGAAGCAGCAAACAGTGCGAAAGGAGCAGCGAGTAGTGCAACGGAAGCAAAAAATTACGCTACCGGAGATAAAAACTCAGCAAAGGTTTATTATGAAAAAACACTAGAATTATTTAATAGTCTTCAGAATGTAATAGATTCGATAGGCTATCCGAAAGGAGTATAAAATGGCGTATGAAAAAATAAATTGGAAGAATTATCCAGATAAATCAACCTTGATATCGGCTGAAAATCTCGGTCATATGGATGATGGAATAAAAACACTGGATAATGAAAAACTGAATATTGACAAAATAACACAGAGTACAGCAGTTAACCAGGATGGATATGTGCTAGATGCAAGAGAAAAGAATGCTTCTATTTCTGGAACCATGGCAAATCAGATCAGTAAATTAAGCACGGATGTAAATAAGAAGCAGGATGCATCTACTGCAATCACAGCATCAAATATAAGTTCGCAGAGTGTCAAGTATGCAACCAGTGCCGGAAGTGCAAATGCAGTAGCGTGGAGTAAAGTAACTGGAAAACCAAGTAGTTATCCGCCGGCTAGTCATAGCCATGCAGGGCAGGCTTTGGATGCGGGAGCATTAGAAATTACCGCCGTTGTTCCATATATAGACTTTCATTATAACAACAGTAATGCAGACTTCACCAGTAGGATTGTAGACTATGGTCCTGGCGGCGGATTTCAGTACTCCTCAAGTGATGGTAACCATTATTTTAAAAACACTTCAAATGGAAATCAGACAGCATGTTTGAAAGCTAACGGTTCATTTGGTGCAGGCGCAGGAGGAACAGCTATAATTGGTAATCCTATTTACATGGCGGCAGATTGGAATAGCTCTGGCTATGCTACAGTGTATGGTGCTTCCTTTACAAATCCGTCTTCAAAGTTAGTAAAAAAGAATGTTGCAGATTTATCAAAAGAGGAAGCAAAGAAAATACTTCAGCTGACACCAGTAAGTTTTGATTACATCAAAGAGTTTGGGGGAGATAAAGACCAGAGAGGTTTAATTGCTGAAGATGTTCTTAATATAATTCCATCATGCGTTCAAATTCCTGATGGATATTCAGAAGAAGAGTTTGATGCAAGTAAAGGAATTAAGAATAAGGTATTAGCAATTGATTATTCAAAACTTGTCCCGTATCTTATTAAGATGGTGCAGATACAACAGGAAGAAATTGAAAAACTGAAAGAAGCAATGAACAAAGAAGGAGGAAACTAACATGAACAACACAAACACAATCAAAGCAATCATAACAGTGGTTACAGGATTCTTATCATCTTTGCTTGGTATCCTTTACATACCGGTATTACTTATGGTTGCCTGCAACATTATTGACTATGCAACAGGTATCTTCGCATCCAAGTACCGTAATCAGCCGGTAGATTCATACAGAGGATTTCGTGGAATTGCAAAGAAGATTTCCATGTGGCTTCTGGTGGTTGTAGGTGCAATCATTGACCAGTTACTTAAGTATGCGGCAACAACGGTAGGAATCACAATGCCGGTTACATTTCTTATAGCATGTGTAGTGGCTATATGGATTATATGTAATGAAATCATCAGTATCTTAGAGAATATCAAGGATATAGGTGCACCGGTTCCACCGTTTTTACTACCATTGTTGAAAAATTTGAAATCACAGGTGGAAGATGTCGCAAAGACAGAAGAGAAGGAGGAAGAATAAGATGAATTTTGGAGAAGCATTAGAACTTTTGAAAAAAGGAAAAAAGGTTGCTCGCAAGGGTTGGAATGGGAAGAAACAGTACATCCAGCTTGCAGCTGGCATTTCATATGTGTCAGCGGATGGAGAACTCGTGAATTGCGAGCATGAAGCAATTGGAAACAAGGCTATTGCATTTGTTGGAACATCTGGCGTTCAGATGGGGTGGCTTGCATCACAAGCAGATATGCTTGCTGAAGATTGGATTAAAGTTGAATAAAAAGAGGAGGAGTAGTAAGATGAAGATTGGATTAAACGCAGGACATACACTTTCTGGAGCAGGAAGTGGAACAATTGGAGTTATTTCAGAGAGCGCAGAAACAAGAAGAGTCTGTAACAGATTGACAGAGCTTCTTACAACAGCGGGGGTGCAGGTGGTACCATGCACAGTAGATTCCGCACCAACACAGGCAGCATATTTACAGAAAGTAGTAGCAATGGCAAATGCAACTGACCTTGATTATTTTATCAGTGTTCATTTCAACAATGATGCTGCAAGAGCAGGACACGGAGTAGAGGCGTATACATACGAGGGCAGACAGTATCCGGATGCTGTAGAGGTATGCGAACACATTGCAGCACTTGGATTTACTAACCGTGGAGTAAAAGCCGGAAGTGGATTATATGTTATCCGTAAAACAAAGGCGAAGGCAATGCTTATTGAGGTTTGCTTTGTGAATAATCCGGATGCAGCACTGTATGAACAGAAGTTTGAAGAGGTATGCAGAGCAATCGCATACGCTTTATCTGATTATGTAGCAGCTGAATCGAAGCCAGTTGCACCGGTACAACTGCCGGAGAAGAAAAAGTATGTGAAAGTACTGGTGGATAATTTGGCAGTCAGAAAAACACCAAGCTGGGATAGTAGTGCTGTTTATGGAAGAGTGGCAAAGAATGAAGTCTTTACAATTGCAGAAGGACCTATTAAAGTGGGTGGCGGCAGTATGTATAAACTCATTTCAGGAGTATATATTACAGCAGCAAGTAAGTATGTATCGGTGTATGAAAAATAGTGTATTATAGGGCGAGAAAAGCCAAATAGTCTGACAATGGCTGTATACTGGTGGGTTACAAAAATGTGTGCATGTAAGTAAATAAGATATACCTTAAGCGAGAGCGATGCTCGCTCAGGGCGTTTGCTAGGCATTGAACATTTAGAGAACGCGAGCCATAGGCGAAGCGTGAACTTAGTGTGAAAGCCCATCCCGAGACTTGATGAAAACGAGTCGCAGACGAAGTTTGAATCTTAGCCGAGTGGATGTCATTGAACACATAGAAAACATCCCCGAAACGTTTGATATGTACCCAGAATCCTGGACACATATTTACGAACTAGGCTGAACACATGGA
>ENA-UAPA01000205-UAPA01000205.1-human-gut-metagenome-genome-assembly--contig:-NODE-205-length-28846-cov-8.831857_pt1 | contig 28846 bp, 40 predicted proteins | sample MGYA00243476_ERZ654569 | MGnify/ENA primary metagenome ERZ654569 (study PRJEB26926, sample SAMN06164726) | human gut metagenome | biome: ENVO:00009003; feature: ENVO:2100002; material: ENVO:00002003... | reverse complement strand
AAGACACCCCTGATGGGTTTCTTTCGTAACGATCTTCCTTTCCGATGGCGGAAGACTTCCGAGTTTTTCGACAGCCTCTATTATATCACATGCGCCGGGGAATTACCAGTGCGCGGCGGCGACATTTTGGCATAGAATGACCAGGAAAGGAGAATGCCCATGCCGAAAATTTATCTGAGTCCTTCCACAGATGGATATATCTTGTGTAATTATTTTGCGCGGAAAAAATTGCAGCTTATAGGTTTAGGTCAAACTCTATATGGCGGTCCGGATAGAGGCGGATCTCCTTGATGACGATCCTCCAGAACTCCTGTTGCTTGTCCTTGGGCAGATCGGCGTACATGCCTTTCCAGTCTCCCTGCAGGAGGCCGTCTATCTTTTCCCCGCTCGGGGCGGGCGCGGCCAAGGCGGCTTGATTCGCCTCCAGCTCATCCAGCTTGGCCATGAAGCCTGCACGGTCACGCTTATACTCATCCAGGGAGATCAACTCGTTCAGGTACAGCTCCTTCAGCCGTGACAGTTTGCCCTTCAGCGCCGCGATCTCGCTGCTGTAGTCCTTTCTCCTGGCCCCGGAAACCCTGGATGTCTGCCGCTTGTACTCGGCAAATTTGGCGTCCAGCGCGTTGAGCAGATACCTCTCCAACTTGGCCTCGCTGATCGAGCGATTATTGGTGCACGGTATCCGCCGGCAGAAGTGGTTGGAGCAATTGTAATGCGAGCTTACAACGTTCTGGTTTTTCCGGCCGCCCATGCGTCCGCCACAAACCGGGCAGAAGATCAAGCCGGAGAAAAGGTATACCCGATTCTGGGCGGGACGGCGCATTACGCGCTTGCGCATGAGTTGGATGGCGTCATACTGCGCCTTGGTGATGTACGCTGGGCACATGCCGTCCGCGCCGAAGTAGCGGCCGTAATATGCCGTGCTGCGCAGCAGCTTGTCCGCACCCTGGTACGGGATAAAGATGCCGTACTCGCTCTTGATGTAGTCCTGTGTGGCGGAGACGGAGCCGCAGGCCATGTACTTGCGGAAAAAGGCGTCCACGGCGGCCTCTGTTTCAGGGTCCTTCACGTACCGCTTGCCCTCGATGGTGTAGCCGAAGGGTTTGTCCCCGGTGAGGGGTTCAAGGCGGGCGCGCTTCCCGTCGAACACCTTCTTGATGCGCTCTGAGGTGCGGTCTGCTTCGTCTTGGGCCACAGCCAGCATAATATTGATCTTCAGGCGGCCTGCAGCGGTGGATGTGTCGTAGTCCTCATAGATCGTCCGCCAGGACACATTGTGCGCCTCGAGGATCTCCTGGACCTTGTAATACTCGCCGATATTGCGGAACCACCGGTCCAGCTTGGTGACAAGGACGATGTCCACTTCGTCGCGTTTCACGGCCTCCAGCAGAGCCAGCATGGCGGGCCGTTTCTCTACCTTCTTGCGGGCAGAGTATCCGGCGTCCGCGAACACGCCGACAATGCGCATTCCGTGCGCCCAGGCATACTCCTCCAGGTCGCCCTGCTGGTCGTGGATAGACAGGCCGTACTTCGCCTGTTCTTCAGTGGACACGCGGGGGTATAGAGCCGCCCGCAGGGGTAGGCTCTCACCCACAGGGGTATCTTTCTTCATGGTGTTCCTCCTTCCCCTGTGCCCGAATCGGGCACAGGTCACACGTTGCCGTCGCGGGGTGCAGGGGCAGCGATATCTTCGGCATCATAGAGTTCGTCTGTGTAGGTCTCGATTCCGTCTATATGTTCTGATAGCTTGGGCTTGATGTGCTGCTTCATGGGGTCAAGGATGAAGTCGAGCCCGTGCTTGCGGGCCATTTTGGCAACGGGGATGAAATCACTGTCCCCGGCAATCAGGACGATTTGATCCACGTATCCGCCGTAAGCCAGCGAAGCAACATCGAGGCCGATACGCATGTCGACACCCTTCTGCTTTACGTCCAAGCGGAAGTCATTCCGCGTGAGCGTGTCCACACCGCGCCGCCCAGCAAGGATATCGCGCAGCGCATCATCTTTGAGGATGTAACATGCCTGGGACTCTGCCAACTCGCCGCGCCGTATAGCCAGCTTGCGCTTTCTAGCCAATTCTTCAAAGAAAGTATTTGTCCACTTGGTTCCGCTCATGTCCGAAAAATTAAACTTCTCCCCGGTCAGAGGGTGAATCATTTGCCTGGTCAGGGGAGGGCAGTCGTAATAGAAAATGCGATACAGGTCGCGGGGTTCCTCCGGCCTGGAGATGTGTAGCATGCAATAGGTATACAATTCTGCTGCCCGCTCGGCGGCTCCTTTTCGGCCCCAGATATCGAGGGCTCTCTTTCTGTAGTACCCGCCGTCTACCAGTATTGCAGTACGCCGTATCATCGCTTGGTCCATTTTATCTCCTCCTGTAAAAATAAAAACCCCTGGGAGTTGGAACATCCCGAAAGGTGGGAGTCCGTGCCCAGGGGTTACAATAGCTACACAACACTATCGTTGTGCTTTCTATATTATTCCCCTGAGTTCAAATTGTCAACCACCAGTTAGCAAATTCGTTAATTTTGCCGATAAATTTTTAGAAATAAACGAATACGTTTACTCCTGCAGCGTTCGCTGTGCCCGATTCGGGCACGGATTACCGAGAATTATTTAGATGTTTTCTCTCGCTTGCCATAGAGTCAGTCCGGAAGCGGGAACCGGTGCTTTGTAATAACGCGGCCCTGGCAAACCAATGTGCGGTTGCTGCTGGGGGTGATAACTACGTCAGCGTCGGCGCGCCATCCCACGACGCAGACGGCCTTCCAGGTGCGATTGGGCATCTGGTACACGCTGCCGGTACCGTTGCCCCGGGCCTTGGGCTTGCGGCTCATGTCCTGCCTGGCCCCGCACTTCAGGCAGTATTTCGCGTCGTCGGGCAGCTCCGCCCGGCATCTGCGGCATTGCATCTATCGTCCCTCCCCGGTGCCCGAAATGGGCACAATTACACATTGCGGTTTTTGCCGTAGAACACCCGGCCAGACGCCAGGACCTTCCGGTATCCGCAGAGCAAGGCAAAATCGGGGTCCGGGTGGATGCATTTCATCGCGTCGCTGCACTGCTCGAATCGGGAGCAACAGTCAAATTCTTTCGGAACGTGTGAAATCGCCGCCCGGATTATGGGGGCGCCCAAACGTCCCAGGACCTCCCCCACGTTATCGGCAACAGGCAGGCGCACCCGCCCGGCGTCCGATTTCTTTTCCTCCCATTCGGTGCCGTCCGGAAGATCTTCCAGCCAGCTTTTCGGGACGGAGATGTAGTGGGCTTTCCCACGTATCTTCAGCCGCATCACCAGCGCGTTGCCGTAGTATACAGAGCTGTACCCCATGCAGCCCTTTAGCTGGAATTTATCGCCCTGGATGTTCAGCTCCGGACAGATCGCACCGATTATCGGCCGAAGCTCGTCATAGGCAAGCAGCTCCCCATCAGAGGGTCTGGCCGCCTGCTCATCCGTGGGGCGGCTATCAAACAGGGATACCTGATTCATGGCTTTCGCTCTCCTCTCCTTGCGCCAGCCGCAAAAATGCAGCCTCGTCGATAATCTCAATCCCGCAGCCGGATTCTATCAGGCTGCGGGCCTTTTCCTCCTTGGAGCTCATCCCATCACAGCCCACGATCCGCTCGTCCTGGACGCCCAAAACCACATAATCCGTCTTTTTGGATACGGAGGTTTTTACAGCTGCCCCTGCCTGTTGGGCCAGAAGCGTAGCATCTGCGCGGCTGAAAGAAAGCTCGCCGGTGAAAACAATGTTCTTCCCGGCCAGTGGGCCATCGGGGACAATGCGCATGGCCGGGGCGTGGCAGGCGGCGGCCTCCCGCTGCCGTGATTCAATCAGTGCGGCAGTCCGTTCTGCCTTGCTGTGCAAGGCGTGATCCATGCGATTCCCCTCGCACAGGAAGTTTAGAACCTCGCCGCAGGCCCTGCAATCGTTCAGCGCATCATGAAAATCCGTGTCGTATCCGATGTATGCGCAGACGTCCACCAGTCGGTAGCGCGGCAGTCCCGGAATAGCCCGGCGGGCCAGCAGCATCGTGTCGAACCACAGCAGTTCTTCTGCCAGGTCCACTCCCAAGGATTCGCTGAGGAACGAGAGATCGAATTTCACATTGTAGCCAGTGACAAACGGGGATTGCAGGGCGAACGCCAGATACTCCGGCAGTATCTGGTCGATGCTGGGAGCATCGGCAACCGCCTCATTGGATATCCCGGTAAGCAGGGTAATCTCGCGGGGAATGTTGCGGAACGGCTTAACAAGCGAGGAATAATAATCGCACTCCCGATGGTCAACGTATCGCACGGCGGACAGTTGGATGATTTCGCAGTCATAGGGCGATATGCCCGTGGTCTCCAGGTCGATGACCACGAAGTCGTTGAGCTCACAGGGGTGCCGGAACGGCATGGGATGGCTCTTGTACACGGATACACACCTCCTGTGCCCGAATTGGGCACATTACCAAATATTATCGCTGACAAATTGCCAGCAACGGACTATAATTACAGCCGGTACCAAGACATAGGGGCCCCGGAAAGGGTGACTCCAATGACTGACGCATTGGTGATCGCAATGGACCTATTTACTCAGCTGCCTCTGTCGGATCAGAGGGAGATTCTTGCTCTCGCTGCCGCCTTAGCATCTCAGAAATGATCTTGTTTTGATTCTCCGGCGTTAGACCCTGAAAGATTCGCGCGAATTCTTCGCTTAAGCCGCTGCCCTCCGGGGCGGCGGCTTTTGCGTTTTTCGGCGGCTGCTCCCCCAGCAGATCGCTGACGGTGCAGCCCAGATACTGGGCCAGCAGCTGAACCTTTTCCACGGAGGGGACGCTTCCTCTTCCTTTGATTTGCACAAGAAAATTCCGCCCAGCGCCGCTTTCTACGCACGCAACTGTTGGCTTTATGCCCTTCTCCCCGCAGATTTTTTCTACGTTTTTAACAAATAGTTCTTTGTCCATGTGGGTTCCTCACTTCTATTGTAATTTGTCAATTATAACGAAAATCAACAATTGATGATTTTACTTATTGACAGTACCCAATTGCTGATTTATACTAAGCGCATAGCAAACAAACAGTTAGCGCGAACGTGCCCGATTCGGGCACCAAGAAAGGGGTGATGATAATGGGAATGCGAAGGTTCGCTTATGGATACGAAGGGCCCAAGGATGAGCGGTCCATGGCGGCAGCGAAGGAAATCGCCGAGCTGATGGCGCGTAAGGGCTTCAGCTACGCAGAGGTGGACGCCATCCTGGAGCAGGCACAATGGATCCTGCTCCAGGAGTACGTCCCGGCGCGGCCACTCAGCTATGCAGAGCGAGATAGTTGAGTATGCTCTGGTGCAGTTCCTCCAGCTCATCCGTGATCTTCTCGAGCACAGCTTCCGCCACAGGCGGCGGAAGCTGCCGCTCCACCTGATCCCGGAGGTTCGCCTGGGTCGTCCAGAAGAAGGTGTCGATCTGCTTCCTGGTCATGATGTCCATAGCGGTCCTCCTTGTATCACAATCTGCTAACGGGTAGTTAGCACCACCATTAACAGTAGCACAAAATCAGCAATCATGCAATCGGAAAGGCGGTGATACCGTGAATCTTGGTGAAAACGTGAAGTCCCGGCGCGTTGCTCTGGGCAAATCCACATACGACCTGGCCCGGGATGTGGGCGTTACGGACGTGACGATCTCCTACGTGGAGCGCGGCCTGCGCCGCCCCAGCTTGATGCTGGCGATGAAACTGGCGGACGCGCTGGGCTGCACGTTGACGGAGCTGGTTGGTTCAGAATCAGCATAAGACCGAAGGGAGGGAAAGTCCATGGCGCATGACGCCAGAAATATCTATCAGATCGCCCGGAAAACAGCCGGGCTGACCCAGGAAGCGGCTGCGGAGCGGCTGGCCCTGTCGGTGGAGAGCCTGCGGGCCTATGAGACCGGGCAGCGTATCCCGGGCAATGACGTGGTCAGCATGATGATGAGCGTGTACAACGCCCAGTATCTGGGCATCCAGCACGTGCAGGCGGCCGGTGCGCCGCTGCCGGCCTGCGTGCAGGACGTGCAGGTGGGCCTGTCCCTGGAGTCCAGCACTATCAAGCTGGTCAATCGCTGGCTTGCCTTCGCGAACCGGCACCGCTGCGACCAACTGCTGGCCATCGCGGAGGATGGGATCATCGATGAGGCGGAGCGGCCGCAGTTCCGCGAGATCATGGATGAGCTGTCGGAGCTGGTGCGGGCCACGCTGGCCCTGATGTACACGGAGGAGGGTTGATATGCGGTGCAGGGACCGCAGGCGCGTGCATAGAGTAGTCTGTGAGGAGGGATGACATGGATTGCATTGCAGCGGCGCTGGAGTTTCTTATGCGCGAGACGTTAGCCCGACATGGGCTGACAGCGGAAATCACGGTCACGAAGATCAACCAGGGAGAAAGCGAGGAGTCTGGTGAACAGAGGAAGGCAGACAGGCTGCAGGCTGTACCCGCTGTGCGTGGACAGCTCGGTCTGCCGGGGTGACTGCGTGCGGTATATGCGGGCCACGGCCCGGGACCGCAACGCCGTAAAGGCGCAGATCGCGGCCATGAAAAACAAAAGAAGCCGCCCGAAGGCGGCAGAAGGAGACAGAAATGACGTGGAAACCCTTGAATCTTGCCCGTAAGGACGGGCACCCGGAGCCTGGCCAGCTGTGCGTGATCGGGCGCATCTGGCGGGGCAGCGCAGGCCCCGCCAGGCGGGAGTACATGGTGGGGCGCTTTCACCTGGATCCCAAGGACCCGGACTCCCGCAAGCTGTGGTGGCAGCGGGCCGACTGGAACACCCAGGAAAATCCCGCAACCTGGGGCCCGCGCTACCATGATATCCGGTGGCTGCCGATCTCCGGCCCGATGGGAGGTGATTGGGATGCTTGATGTGCTGCGGGCCGTTGCGTTTTCGCTGGTGTTTTCAACCGGCGTGATGCGGCTGGTGGATTGGATCGACCGGCCCCGGCAAAAGAAAAGCCGCACACGGGGTGGAGCCCGTGCGCGGCGCGAAGCGTAACGCTTCGGTTGGCAATTTAAAGTATACCACACGATCGCGTTAAACGCAAGGAGGAAATCGTGGAAAGCAAAATTAAATTGGTCCGGCGCACGGGGTTCACAGTCCTGCCCAATCAGCTCCTGCGGGACCCCACCCTGACGCTCCAGGCAAAGGGCCTGTTTGCCCTGATGATGTCCTATCCGGATGACTGGGAATACTCGGTCAGGGGTCTGGCTGCCGACATCGGATGCGGCCGGGACAAGGTCCGCTCCGCCCTCCAGAATCTGGAAGATTCCGGGTACCTTCTGCGGGAGCAGGTGCATACAGAATCTGGAAAATTTGCGGGCAATTTGTACGTTTTGTACGACGAGAAAATCTCACCGTTGCCGGGTTTTCCGGCGCCGGAAAACCCGTTGCCGGAAAACCCGACACAAACAAAAGAAAGACTAACAAAAGAAAGACTAAATAACCCCCCTATATCCCCCCAAGGGGGGCGGGGGAGGCGCAAGGCACACAAGGACGCGCCGGACTGGCAGCCGGATCGCTTCGCCGGCTTCTGGGGCTTCTACCCGCCCAAGGGGCGCAAGGACAAGCAGGCGGCCATCCGGGCCTGGGACAAGCTCCGGCCGGATGATGCTCTCATCGCCGCCATCGGCCGGGCGCTGCGGATGCTGAAGGCCTCGGAGGACTGGCAACGGGGTGTGGGCATCCCGTATGCCGCCACCTTCCTGAATGGGGAGCGGTGGCATGATGCGGACAGTCTGCCGGAGGTCCACGCCTCCAGCGGCAACGAGGAGGTGTACGGATGGCAGGATTAAGCGTCGTCACCCGCCTGGACGCCGAGCAGGCCGTGGTGGGCTCCCTGCTGCTGGATGAATCGCTGGCCCCGGCCATCCTGGCCGCGGTGGATCTGGCCGACATCAGCGGCCCCGCCAACCGGAGGATCCTCCAGGCGGCCCGGGCTCTGCTGCGGGAGGCCGCACCGGTGGACCCCATCACCCTGCGGGACAAGCTGGGGCCGGAATCGGCGGAGTACATGGTGCAGCTGATGGAGATCACGCCTACCGCCGCAAACTGGCGGGTGTATGCGGATCTGCTACACGAGCAAGCCACCCTGGCCCGGGTGCAGGATCTGGCCCGGGATCTGGCGGATGCGTCCACGCTGGAGGAATGCCGCGGGCAAATCTCCAAGCTGGGCGATCTGATGGCCACCGGGAAGGGCGTGGACGCCTGGAGCATGGCGGATGCTTACCGCTGGTTCATGGCGTCCCAGGCCAGCGACAAGAAGCCGGAGTATATCAGCTACGGCATCCGGGAGCTCGATGAGGGGACATACACGGAGCCGGGCGACGTGGTGGTTATCGGCGGCGAGCCGTCTGCCGGTAAGACGGCCCTGGGCCTGATGCTGGCCTATCACATGGCCAAGAAATACCGAGTGGGGTTTTTCAGCCTGGAAACCGGCACGAGGAAGCTCACGGCCCGCCTGGTGTCGGCGGCCATCGGCATTGACTTCAATGCCATCAAGAAAGGCACCATGGACGAGGCCGCATGGCTCCAGGTAGCCCAGGGCGGCGAGGATTTCACCGGCCGGGGGCTGACGCTGATCCCGGCGGCCGGGATGACGCCGACGCAGATCCAGGCGGAGAGCCGCGCCCGGGGATTCCAGATCATCTTCGTGGACTATATCCAGCTGGTGGAGCCGGAGGGCGATCCCCGGGCCAATACGGCCCAGGCCATTGCGGGCGTATCCCGATCCATGCACACCTTTGCCCAGTCCACCGGCACCCTGGTGGTGGAGCTGGCACAGCTGTCCCGGCCGGAGAAGTCCGGCGGCTGGCGGCCGCCGGACATGCACAGCCTGAAGGAGACGGGCCAGCTGGAGCAGGACGCAGACGCCATCATGCTGCTGTACCGGCCAAAGCCGGACGGCGAATTGGATCCCAGCAAAACGAGGATCCTTAAAATCGCAAAGCAGAAGGAGGGCCGCCTGGGCACCTGGCCCATGGCGTTCGACGGCGCCCACCAGCGATTCGGCCCTCTGCCTGTGGAACTCCAATCGCTGGTATCCCAGCAGAAAAAAGTCAAGGGGAGCGCGGGCAAGAAATCAAAGGCCACAAAGGCAACCGGCGAAAAGCGCCCCCCTGAGGCTCCCCCGGCTGATAGCCGCCCGCTTGAGCAGCTATCATTCCAGGAAATCCAGGACAGCGGCGACGAGCCGTTTTGAGGAGGGCGAAAATGTACGAAATCGGCGATAAAATCATGTTCCGGCCAACGTTCTTGTGTCAGGACAAGGATGGTCGGCGGCTGCGGAGCAGGGAGCCGGTCCCCGGCCGGGTGGTGTACGTCCACCCCCAGGGACGATACCTGGTGGCGGAGCGCCGGGTAGATGAGCGGTATGCGTACCGCGAAGCAATATTACTTACGAAAGGCGAAGTGCGAAATGACGACGATAGCGATCATGAACCTGAAGGGCGGCGTAGGGAAAACAGTGACGGCCATCAACCTGGCCGACGTGCTGGCCGCCGCAGGTAAGCGGACCCTGCTGGTGGACTGCGACGGACAGATGAGCCTGACGCGGTTTTACCTGCCGGACCTGGATCCGGACACCACCCCCACCCTGGAGGGCGTGCTGCTGGGCACTGCGGAGCCGTGCTGGGACGACAACATCCAGGAGATCAGCGACAAGGTGTGGCTGCTCCCCGGCTCCAGCGGGCTGTATCGTATGGACGTGGCCGCCGTCCGGGGCGGCGGCGCCGGGTGGCAGAAGGCTATGCGGGATTACCGGGACGCCGTGGCCGAGGACGGCGAGGTGGACTACCTGGTATTCGATTGCCCTCCAGGCTTCACTTGTGCCAGCATCGCCGCCCTGATGGCGGCAGACGACGTGGTGATCCCCATGCTGGTGGACGGCTTCTCCTTGTGGGGCGTGACGGATCTGGCGGCGCAGATCAACGGCATCAAGTCCGCCAACCCCCGGATCCGTGTGGCTGGGGTCCTGATCACCCAGTGGCACCGCTGCGACGCCGTGCAGCAGGGCGAGGCGCTCCTGCGCAGCCTGGGCGTGCCGGTGTTCCGGACGGTGATCCGGCGCACGGACAAGGTCCCGGAATCCACCTTCGACCGGACACCCATCCGGGGCTACAGTCCCCGCAGCGCCGCCAGCCTGGACTATCAGGCCTGGGTGGAGGAGTATCTGCACGAGGAGGTGCAGCATGGCTAAGTTCGACTTGGGCGCCTTCGCCCAGACTCTCCGGACGGTGCCCGATTCGGGCACCGTGGGGTCGGAGCGGATCGAGTACATCCCCCTGGATCAGCTCCACGAGGATAGCCGGAATTTCTACGCCGTTTCCGGCGTGGATGAGCTGGCCGCCAACATCCAGCTGTGCGGCCTGATGGATCCTCTGCGGGTGAGCAAGGCGGAGGACGGCTATACCATCGTATCTGGCCATCGGAGATTTGCTGCCCTGTCCCTGCTGGCCAAGGATGATCCCCGATTTGCCCAGGCAGCCTGCATCGTAGATCCCGGGACGGAGTCCCCGCAGATGCAGGAGCTGCGCCTGATCTACGCCAATGCCGATACTCGGCGGATGAGCTCCGCCGATATCGCCAGGCAGGCGGAGCGGGTGCAGGAACTGCTGTATGAGCTCAAGGAGCAGGGCGTGGACTTCCCCGGCCGCATGCGGGACCATGTGGCCGAGGCTTGCAAGATCAGCAAGAGCAAGCTCAGCCGCCTGGAGGCGATCCGCAGCCACCTGGCCCCGGATATCCGTAAGGCCTACTGGGATGGCCCCGAAAAGGGTCGCCTGAACGAGGCGGCCGCCTACTCCCTGTCCCGTCTGCCAGAGGATTACCAGCGGCAGGTGGTGGATGCCTACCGCCGTAGCTCCAGCCATGACGGCGGCGACCCCGGCCTGAAGTGGCTTACCGCGGGGGTGGTGGACGGAATCAGGGAAGATATCAAGTCTGCCGGGGAGCTCCCGTGCAAGGAGTGTGGAGGTGCATGCATCAATCGCGCCGGCAAGGAGCATCGCATTATCCAAGCCCGCATCAAGTCCCCCTACGGCTACAGCACTTGCGCAAAGGCCTGCTGCCGCACCTGCGCCAGCTTCACCAGCTGCAAGGATGTGTGCCCGCGGCTCAATTCCGCACAGCGGCAAGCCCGGGCGGAATCCCGGGCGCGGGCGCAGAAAGAGAAGGCCGCCCGGGCGGCCAAAGAGGCCCCGGACATCGAGCAGATTAGGGCCATCTGGCAGCGGTTCGCAGCCCTGCGCAAGCAGGCAGGGCTGACGCCAGACGAATACAAGGGCAAGATCGATTGCCCCTGGATGATGACTGAGCGGGATATGCTGGAGCAGGAGTCCGGAACGGCCAAAATCACCCCGGAGACGTTCCTGCCATATGGGGCTCGCGTGTGCCTATCGGATATCCGGCGCTGGGCCGCTGCGGCCGATGCGCTGGGGTGCAGTGTGGATTACCTGATGATGCGCACCGATGATCTACGGCCCCTTGCGCCGGTTCCCGGCCAGCAGCTGGTCCTTGGCTGCTGGATGCCCGGCGGCACCAACCCCGGGCACGACTGCGATGGGCTGGTAATCCTGGACGTTGGCGGCCCCATGGATCCCGGGTGCACGATGCGCACATCGGCGTACTATTACGGCGGCGCATGGTACATCGATCGCGAGCACCGCACGAAAGTCGACGATATCCCGATACTGGCATGGATGGAAGTGCCCGCCTGGGAGCGGGCGGATAAGGAGGATGCAACGTGAGAAATACCAACGAGATCATCGAGGACCTGGGCGTCTGCGCTGACGCGGGTGGCTGTGGCGGTTGCGGATTTAAGGACGATATGAGCGGAAGATGCATAACTTATCTCCTGCTGGCGGCGCGCGCCGCACTGACGGAGATGCAGGACCGGTGCGCACGGTACGCCGAGGAGATTATGGTGCTGCGGCAGCAGCTGGAGGAGGTGCGGCATGACTGATCTGGATGAGCTGATCCGACAGCTGAGCCGGATGAAGGTACAGACCGGCTCCCTGGTGTGCCTGGGCTGCGGACTGGAGCATAACTGCGGCATCCATGGCTGCGCGGTGCTGCGCCGGGCCGTCTCCGCCGTCCGGGAGCTGGATGAACGGCGGGCTAAGGTCGTCCGCCCCGCAGACACCGACCCAGCCCTGATCGCTGCCCTGCGGTGTTCAGCCACGGTGGGCGGTGACAAGGACTGCGCCCACTGCGCGTATGGCCAGCGCACGGGAGACCTACTTTCGCCAGATGACCCTCCCGTCGTGCGACTATTGGAGGATGAGTATTACTGCGACTGCGACCGGATGGCGCTGGACGCTGTGCGGCGCTTGGAGGAGCTGACGGGGGTGGACGGCAATGGCTAAGCCCAGCGCATTCATGCGCCAGATGCAGGCCAACCAGGAGCGCAACATGCGCCTGCAAAGGCTGTTTACGATTCAGCAGTGCGAGGATATGGCAATCATCACGCTGGGCCAGGATTTCGGCTTTGGCCCCAAGCGGGCCGCCGAGTTCCGCACCAAGATGCGTGAGACCTTCGCCGCCTACGCGGAGCTGTGTATTGAGAACGCAAAGGGTGATCAGCAGATGGATTATACCAAGGGTTGCATTGATCGGGAGCTTTCCCGCATCCTGGGCGACGCCGCCCAGCCCTGGGAGGAGCGGTACCCAAAGGAGGTGTTTGGGTGATGGCGCACATTGAAGTACTGTTCCCGTGCCCTGTGTGCCGTGTGTTGTTTGACACCGTAGCGGAGTGCCGGAGCCATGTGGACAAGTGCCACATCCGGCCTGAGCGGTGGGCGGTGCCGGACCGGGGGAAGCGCGCCGATATGATTTCTTGCCGCGCTCCAGGCTACAACGAGGCCCGGGCTTTGCTGGAGGTGACCCGTCAGGAACTTAGGGACGAATCACGGGAGGAGGCTGAATTGCTAATATGGCCGAATGCATCACAAAGGACCAGGTAATTGAGTGGTTCCGTCCGTATGGGCACGCGGGCGATGGCATCCCGTATTCCTGGCCCGCGAAGAAGCGGAGGAAGCGTTAAGGAGGGCTGAGAATGCTTGAAATTTGTCCGATGACGCTTAAAGAGGCAAATGCTTACGTAGAGCAGCGCCACAGGCACCACGGCCCCGTGACAGGGCATAAATTCTCTATCGGCCTGTCGGACGGCGAGAAAATTGTTGGCGTGGCTATTGTTGGCCGCCCTGTTTCGCGGCATTTGGACGATGGGTGGACTCTGGAGGTCAACCGGCTATGCACAGACGGGACACACAATGCTTGCTCCATGCTTTATGCTGCGGCATGGAGGGCAGCACGGGCGATGGGCTATAAGCGGCTCGTGACATACATCCTTGATACGGAAAATGGGGCAAGCCTGCGGGCGGCGGGCTGGAAGTGTGTAGGCCAAGCTGGCGGACTGCGGTGGACTGGGAGGCGCAGGCCGGAGGTTGACCTGTATCCGGCACAAATGAAAATCAGATTTGAGAAGGAGGGCTGACAATGGATGATTACATAAGCCGAGACATGGCGATAGCACGCCTGACCAAGGTGGAAGTGCCCAACAGACTGGCCACAATGACGGATGCAAAGCGGGAAATCGCGGAGATGCCTGCCGCTGATGTGGCCCCGGTGGTGCATGGGCAATGGATATCGTTAACCGAGTGCTCGAATGCGGGGGTATATTGTTCAATTTGTCATAAAAAAGTATACAAGGAAGATTACGATTGGTGTAATAGAAAAAATAAAGTAAGGTCGTCATACTGCCCCAACTGCGGTGCGAAGATGGCCGGAGGTGAAGCAACATGACGCTGACTGAAATGTTTAACATCTGCGACGCCTGTGTATACGCTCAGTGCTTCTGCGGGAATGACCCCGAAGGCTGCGTAACGAAGATGGGAGGGGGCAAGAATGCGGCTGATTAACGTAGATGAGACCTACGGGATAATTGCGAGTGACAACACGGACTGGACTTGCACATTCAGTGGTGGGGTAATAACCGTGGCCGACGAAGCTGGATTTATTCATGCCGAGTTCCTTGCCGATGATATTCCCGCCGTTGATGCCGTCCCAGTGGTGCGATGTCGGGAGTGTATGTACAGCTGGGAGGATTTGAGCGGCTTGTGTTGCTCATACGGCCCGTGCGCTGAATGCCTTGTGCCACCGGACTTCTGGTGCGCTTACGGCAAGCGGAAGGAGCCCACATGAGTGGCCGGCGGTATTGTGTGCGGCAGCGTGCCGGCCCTCTGGTCAAAGAGTGCCGGGCGCTGCGGCCCCGTCTGAGCCGGGACGATACCCCTTATGAGCGAGTGGAAAAAAACAAGATTCTCCGCCCGCCCCGCGATTCTTCCGTGCGGCGCAGCCAGGTGGACCGGCTGGAGCTGTATCTGGCCCTATTCGGCTACGATGGGTGGAGCTACGACCTGACCTTCAACGATGAGCATCTGCCGGCCACTTTCCGCGATGTGCGCAACCTGTGGAGCCGGATGCTGTACCGGATGCGCAAGCGCCATCCGGAGCCCATCGACTATGTGTACCGCATCGAGGGCCTGCACGGCGACCATCGCTACCACATACACCTTACCGTGCGGTACAGCGATTTCCCACCCATCATCATGGAGGATCTGTGGCCGTATGGCTACGTCAGCGGTGCCCCGCTCCTGTGTCTGGGGCGGGACCCGTATGACACATACCGGCGCACTGCCAAGTATTACTGCAAGGAGCGCACGGACGGGATCAAGATACCGGTGGGCGTGCAGCCGTGGGTAGCGTCCCGGTCTCTGCGGGCGCAGCTGCCGCCGCCGGAGCGGTTTCTCGCGGATTCCTGCGAGATCGACATCCCGCAGGATTGCCGCGTATATGGCCGCAATCAGGTGGACAACGCCTTCGGGCATTACGCCTATGCCTGGTGGATCGAGCCGGATCTGCTGCATCCAGGCAGGGGAAAATAGAACTTAATTAGAAATGGTACTTGAAGTATAGTTGTTTGGTTGACAAAAACAACAGGAACGGAGGGAAAAGCCTTGCAAAAAAATGCAACCAGTGGTAAACTGATCGTAGTGGACGGATGGGTGACATGCCCCGTCTGCCGGCGCAACCGCCGGCTCCTGCATGTGTACCCCGATACCCACGCCGACTGCCTCCCGGTGTTCTGCCGGGACTGCAAGTCTGAGATCATCCTGCATATCGATCGAGGCCAGAGCGTTGAGCGCCGGAGCCCATGACAGATACCCCTGCGAGGGTAGTCATGGTCTCCGGCGTTTTTTGTTTGCGCCAACCGCCTCCCGGTATTTTGCCGGGACTGCAAAACGAAATCATCCTGAACATCAGAGGCCAGAGCGTTGAACGCCGGAGCCCGTGATCGTTACCCCCTGCGAGGGTAGCCACGGACTCCGGCGTTTTTGTTTTGCCAGGAGGTGATAGCCCTGAGCCAAAAACCCCTGAGGCCGTGTCGACATCCGGGATGCAGCATCCTGGTGCCGGACGGCTACTGCCCCGCTCACAAGCCCAGGCCCAAGGATCAGCGCAGCGCGGAAAGCGCCGCCTGGCACCGGCTGTACCTGACGCCGGAATGGACCGACGATCTTCGCCCCGGCCAGCTCCTGCGGGAGCCGTATTGCCGGGAGTGCGCCCGTCACGGCGTCCGCACTCGGGCCACAGACGTGGACCACATCCAGCCCCACAAGGGCGACTGGCAGCGGTTCACGGACCGCAGCAACCTGCAATCCCTGTGTCACTCGTGCCACAGCCGCAAAACCCTGGCAGAAATGCGGCAAAAATAACCGCCGATTTGCCCGGGCGAAATGTGCCCGAATCGGGTACCCTTGGGCGCACACGCATAGCGGGCCCATGCGCCGCGATTCCTTGCAGCCCTCCCCCCGGGGGCCTGAAGTTTCCGGGGCGGGCCAAGAGACCGACGCCGGTAGTTCGTGCAGAAAATTTTCCCCACCGGCCACCGCCGGAAATTGCGCCGCGGCGGCGCAGAAAGGAGAACGCCATGTCAGGAAAGAGACAACCCACCGCCTTGGTGGAAGCCAACGGCCGGAAGCACCTGACCCGGGCTGAGGCGGACGCCCGGCGGGACGCTGAGGTCCATGCCCCGGTGCCGGAGCAGGCGATCCCGCCCAAGTGGCTGCCGAAGAAGCACCATGCCGAGTACCGGCAGCTGGGCGAGCTACTGATTGTCTGCGGCCTGTTCTCCGATCTGGACCGTGACGTCCTGGCGCAGTACTTCATGGCCCGGGATTCCTGGGCAGCGGCCCACCGCCGGGCGGCGGCAGCCATCCGGGCCAAGGACGAGGACGCTGCCAAGACCTGGACCTCCGTGCAGGCGTCGTACTTCAAGCAGGCTCGGCAGGCCGGCGATGCCATGGGTCTTACCGTTACCTCCCGCTGCCGCATTGTGGTGCCCGCGGCGGCTATCTCTGCCGGCGCCGTCGCCGATGATCCGGACGATGAGTTCACCCGGCGGCTTCAGGCGCGGCAGGCGGCCGTGACGGAGGTAGTGTAACATGTTCGATCGCGAGGCGGGGCAGTTTGTTTGCGACTTCGTGGAGCGGCTGCCCACCACCGACACCGGCAAGCCCTTCCGCCTGTACCCGTGGCAGCGGGACGCCATCATGGAATTCTACTCCACCGTCGTGGTGCCCGAATTGGGCACGGACGATCCGGGGCAGCTGATCCGGCAGTACTGGTACCTGTACCTGGAGATCAGCAAGAAGAACGGCAAGAGCGAGCTGGCGGCGGCCCTGGGGCTTTACCACCTTCTGGGCGACGGCGAGCTGAACGCCGAGGTTTACATTTGCGCGGCCGACCGGGACAACGCCGGTATTGTGTTTAACGCTGCCGTATTTATGGCCACTTCCGCCCCCTGGACGGCGAAGATGATCGCCCGGGGCGAGCTGAAGATTGTTGATTCCCAAAAACGCATGATCTATCGCCGCCGGGTCCGCACCGGCAACGGCGGGTACAAGTGGCTGAAGATCGGAGAGATGCGGGTGCTGTCCAGCGAGGCATACAGCAAGCATGGCTATAAGCCCAGCTGCGTGATCTTCGATGAGCTCCATGCCCAGCCCAACCGGGACCTGTGGGACGTTATGACGGCGGGCTCCGGCTCCGGCCGGCGGCAACCGGTCTGGATTGTTCTGACCACGGCCGGTGACGACCCGGACCGCACCTCCATCGGCTGGGAAATCCACGAAAAGGCCGTGGCCATCCGGGACGCCCGGCAGCTGCGGCGGATCCAGGCCGAAGGCGGCGACCCGCGCACCGTGCTGAGTCTGCGGCACGTGGAAGATTCCGATATGGCGGACGCCCAGGCCGCGCTGCTGGCCCGGGACCTGCCGAACTGGCTCCCGATCCTGTACGGACTCACCGCCATGTTCGGAGATGATCCGGACGACCTGGCCAAGATCGATATCTGGGACGAAAACCTGTGGTATCTGTGCAACCCGTCCCTCGGCAAGCATCTCCGGGTGCGAAACATCCGGATGGAAGCCAAGGAGGCCCGCCAGAGCGAAGCGGCGGAAAAGCTGTTCCGCTGGCTACGCCTGAACCAATGGATCTCCGTCAAGGCGGTGGGCTGGATCAGCCTGAGCCTGTACGACAAAACGCAATGGGGTCCGTCCAAGAAGGCGGACCGCGCCGAGTGGCTGGAGCAACTCCGAGGGCTTACCTGCTACGGCGGCGTTGACCTATCCACCTCGAAGGACCTGACGGCCTTCGTTCTCCTGTTTCCTCCGCAGGCGGGCCTGGACTGTGCCGTGCTGTGGCCGTTCATCTGGCGGCCCCGCGGCACAGTCCAGGAGGCGGAACGCCGGGACCACGTCCCATACCGGGACTGGGAGCGTGCCGGGTTCCTGGCCCTGTGCGAGGGCGACATTATCGATTACTCCATGGTGGAGGAGCGTATTCGCTGGGCAAAGGAGACATTCGACCTCCGGCTGGTGGGGTTTGACCCGTACCTGTCCCGTACCATCACCCAGCGGCTGTCCCCGATTGTGGATATTATCGAGGTCCCCCAGGACCTGAAGAACATGTCCCCGGCCATGAAGGAGACCGAGGACCTGATGACCCGGCACCAGCTGTTGCATGTCCACAACACCTGCTTCCGGTGGACCTTCGGAAACGTCCGGAACTACGTGGACGGGAACGGCAACTGCAAGCCCATGAAGAATCGGTCCACCGGGCGTATCGATCCGGCTGTGGCGAGCATCATCGCCATGGCCGTGTGGATGATCGCCCGGAACCAGAAACCGGACCTGGCCGCAGCTGTGGCCGCGCCGGGATTCTCGCTGTAGGAGGTGCCTATGAAACGCATATGGAACGCCCTGCGCCGGATTCTGCCGGAGTTGCTGCTGATCCTGGCGGGCCTGCTGATCGCGGGCGGCGTATGGATGATCTATCCCCCGGCGGGATTCATCGCGGCTGGCGTACTGCTGGCTGCCGGTGTGGTCCTGGACGTGCTGGGCGAAAGGAGTGACGACACATGAGCATGATTAAGGGCCTGCGGGCCGCCACCGCCCGGTCTCCCACCCGGAAGGCCGTCACGGTGCAGACAATGGCGGCGGCCGGGCTGACCGTCTCCGGCGTCAGCGCCCCGGGCGAGGAGTCCCGACTCCTCAGCGCCGTGGACCGCTGCATTGAGATACTGTCGGACAGCGTGGCCAAGCTGCCGTCCTATGTGATTCAGCGCAGCACCCGGGAGCGGGTACCGCACCAAATCCTTTACCTGCTGAATGACCGGCCCAATGAGGCCATGACGCCCTTTGTGCGCAAAAAGGTCCTGGAGACCAGCCGCCTGGAGGGCGGCAATGCCTACGACTGGATCGTCCGGGACCCCAAAACCGGCCTCCCCCGGGAACTGATCCCGGTACCCTGGCAGCTGGTGCAGCCCTGGCGGGACATGGGCGGGCGCGTCTGGTACGACGTTACCCATCCCGTCACCGGCGAGGCCATGCGGCTGCCGCAGGAGGACGTGTGCCACTACAAGAACGCCACCCGGAACGGCCTCAAGGGCATCGGCACCCTGGCCCGGGCCGGAGAGGTGATCTCCACCGCCCGGGCGGCTCAGCAGTATGACCTGGCCTATTACGCCAACGGCGGCCAGCCCAGCGGCGTCCTCCAGACGGATTCTGACCTGGGCGGCTACGCCAAGGGGCCGGATGGCAAAACGCTGTTCCGGCCCGACGGCTCCCCGGTGTCCCTGAAGGACCAGCTGCGCAGCCAGTGGGAGCGGGTCCATATGGGGCCCAGCAACGCCCACCGGGTGGCTATCCTGGATCTGGGCCTGGACTACAAGCCCCTGGCGGCCAGCAATCGGGACGCGCAGTTTGTGGAAAACAAGCAGCTGTCCATTGTGGATATCTCCCGCTACTTTGGGGTGCCCCTGTATAAGCTCAACGAGGGCAAACAGGCGTACGGCTCCAACGAGCAGAACGCCATCGAGTATGTGACCGGCACCCTGCATCCCATCATCACTCAGTACGAGGAGGAGCAGTCCTACAAGCTGCTGACGGCCACAGACCTGGGCAAGTACGAGATCCGGATCAACATGATGGCCGAGCTCAAGGGTGACACAGCCTCCCGGGCCGCCTGGTACCGGGCTATGTCCGAGCTGAGTGTGTTTTGCCCGGACGACATCTGCGCCCTGGAGGATAACCAAGGCCCCGGGTTTGCGCCCGGGGCCTTGATCGTGCCGAAAAGTTACACAAGATATACCCATCTACCCAGGAATATAACCCCTATGTCACCGGGAACGGGTCGGAGGAATATTTCATGAATCTGGTGGCCGACGCCATGGAGCCGTATCTGCTGGCCAACGGCATCCAGTTTTCCCGGAACACCCCGGATATGACCGCCGCGTCCTCCATCCGCCAGGCAAACCGCGGGGACTATGACTTCTATCTGGCCCTGCACTCCAACGCCTCCGGCCCCGGCAGTGAGGGGCAGAACCGGGGGATCATCGCCTTTTATTACCCCACCAGCCGGAACGGCCGCCGGGGGGCGGAGATCATCGCCCGGAATCTGCAGGAGATTTACCCCCTGCCGGAGCGGGTGGTGACCCGGTCTACCACCAGTCTGGGGGAGGTGCGCCAGCCCCGGGCCCCGGCGGTGCTGGTGGAGATCGGGTATCACGACAATGAGGCCGACGCCCGCTGGATCGAAAGCCACATCGACGCCATCGGCCAGAGCCTGGCCATGAGCATGGCGGAGTATTTCGGCCTGCCCTTCACCTATCCCGGCCCCAGCCAGCCCGGCGTCATCGCCACGGAGTCCGGCGGGCCGGTGAACCTGCGGGGGGAGCCGTCGGTGTCGGGGCAGGTGCTGGCCCGGATCCCCAGCGGGGAGACGGTGACGGTGTTCGGCCAGTACCGGGGGTGGTATGTGGTGCTGTATGACGACATTCTGGGCTACGTCAGCGCCCCATATGTGCAGATTTAGACACCTGAGCGAAAAAATAGCAGGGAACATGCGAATATGCTCTTGACAGTTTTGTGCAATCCGATTAAAATTAATAAAGATTATCATCGGGGGAGCAGGGGATTCTCCCGGTTATTGTCTGCCCAAGAACGGAGTCATCCGTTTCCATACACAAAAAAGAATAGGAGGAACACCAACCATGACACCTACCGGTTGGATCGTGGCGGCGGCCGCCTTTGCTGCGGCGGCAGTGCTGTTTTTCCTCCTCGGTATTCGCTATCGCAAGCGCGTGGCCGAAAAGGAGATCTCCAGCGCGGAGGAGGAGGCCACCCGCATCATCAACGAAGCCATCAAGAGCTCTGAAAGCAAGAAAAGAGAGGCCCTTGTGGAGGCCAAGGAAGAGATTCTGAAGTCCCGCAGCGAGTACGAGAAGGAAGTGAAGGAGCGGCGGGCCGACCTGCAGAAGCAGGAGCGGCGCCTGCAGCAAAAGGAAGAAAACCTCGATCACAAGATGGACGCCATCGAGAAGAAAGAGGAGACGCTGGCAGCCAAGCATGCCGCCGCCGACAAGGCAAACGAAGAAATTCAGATCATCAAGCGCAGCCAGACCGAGATGCTGGAGCGCATCTCCGGCTTCACCGCCGACCAGGCCAAGGATTACCTCATCGCCCAGGTGGAGTCCGAAGTGACCCACGAAACGGCCCTGAAGATCAAGGAGATCGAGGCCCGGGCCAAGGACGAGGCCGACAGCCGCGCCCGGGAAATCGTGGCCACCGCCATCCAGCGCTGCGCCGCCGACCATGTGGCCGAGATCACCGTCAGTGTGGTTCCCCTGCCCAATGACGAGATGAAAGGACGCATCATCGGCCGCGAGGGCCGCAACATCCGCACCCTGGAGACCCTGACCGGGGCGGACCTGATCATCGACGACACGCCGGAGGCCATCACCGTCTCCTGCTTCGAGCCCGTCCGGCGGGAGATCGCCCGGCTGGCTCTGGAAAAGCTCATTGCCGACGGCCGCATCCACCCCACCCACATTGAGGAGATGGTGGAGAAGGCCCGCCGGGAGGTGGAGGCCACCATCCGGGCCGAGGGCGAGCGAGCCGTGCTGGAAACCGGCGTCCGGGGCCTGCACCCGGAGCTGCAGAAGATGCTGGGCCGCCTGCGCTACCGCACCAGCTATGGCCAGAACGTGCTGCAGCACTCCATCGAGGTCAGCCACATTGCCGGCCTCATGGCCGCGGAGCTGGGGGCCGATGTGCAGGCCGCCAAGCGGGCGGGCCTGCTGCACGACATCGGCAAGGCCGTGGACCACGAGATGGAGGGCACCCATGTGGCCCTGGGCGTGGAGTTCTGCCGGAAGTACCGGGAGAAGGAGGACATCATCCACGCCATCCAGGCACACCACAACGACGTGGAGTGCAAGACCCTGGTGGCCTGCCTGGTGCAGGCGGCCGACGCCATCTCCGCTGCGCGCCCCGGCGCCCGGCGGGAGAATCTGGAGAACTATATCAAGCGCCTGGAGAAGCTGGAGGAGATCACCGGCAGCTATCCCGGCGTGGAAAAGAGCTACGCCATTCAGGCCGGCCGCGAGGTCCGCGTGATGGTGAAGCCCGAGCAGGTGTCCGAGGATCAGATGGTCATTCTGGCCCGGGAGCTGGCCAAGCGCATCGAAAACGAGCTGGAGTACCCCGGACAGATCAAGGTCCATGTCCTGCGGGAAACCAAGGTCGTGGAATACGCCAAGTAAATACACCGCTTATCAGGCCGCAGAGTTCCCCGCTCTGCGGCCTGATTTCGTTAAGCGGCCATAAAGGTTCCGGAAATGCCGGGGAGAGGCCGTTAATTCAAAGGAATTTGTTGCATAAAGGACCGGAATATGATATACTGAACCATCAGGCTGTGAACCTGCCTGAAATTTCATTACAGAAAGCTGAGTTGGTAACCTTTCTATGGACAGTAGTACTGTCGCAATGCTGGCGGCGCTGGTGGCGCTGGTCGCCCTATCCGCCTATTTCTCCGCCACGGAGACCGCTTTTACATCCCTGAACCGCATCCGCCTGAAAACCCGGGCCGACGACGGCGACAAGCGCGCCGCCCGGACGCTGGCCCTGGCAGCCGATTTCGACCGGCTGCTCTCCACCCTCCTCATCGGCAATAACATCGTCAACAACGTGGCCACCACCATCGGCGCGGTGCTGTTTATCCAGCTCATCGGCCCGGGGAAGGGCCCCACGGTGTCCGCCACGGTGCTGACCATCGTGATCCTGATCTTCGGCGAGGTGACTCCCAAGAGTCTGGCCAAGGAGCGGCCAGAGGCCTGGGCCATCGTCGCCACGCCGCTGCTGCGGGTGATGGCGGTGCTGCTGACGCCGGTGAACTTCCTGTTCACCCAGTGGAAGAAGCTGCTGCGGGTGCTGCTGCGGCACCAGGACGACGACGGCATCACCGAGGAGGAGCTGATGGGCATGGTGGACCAGGCCGAAACCGAGGGAAGCCTGGACCAGCACGAAAGCGATCTCATCCGCAACGCCATCGAGTTCAACGACATGGAGGTTTCCGAGATCCTCACCCCCCGGGTGGACCTGGAGGCCCTGGCGGACACCGCCACCATGGAGGAGGCGGCGGCCATGTACGCAGACAGCGGGTTCTCCCGGCTGCCGATCTATCACGACAGTATTGACAATATCATCGGCGTCCTGCACGAGAAGGACTTCTACGCCGCCTATTGCCGGGGTGTCAAGCGCCTGTCGGAGCTGAAGGGCTCCGTGCTGTACACCACGGAAACCGCCCGGATATCGGACCTGCTGCGGCAGCTGCAGCAGAACAAGGTCCACATGGCGGTGGTGGTGGACGAATACGGCGGCACCCAGGGCATCGTCACCATGGAGGACATCATGGAGGAGCTGGTGGGCGAGATATGGGATGAGCACGACGAGGTCATCGAGGAGTTTCGCAAGCAGTCCGACGGCAGCTATCTGGTGGCCTGCTCGGCGGACCTGGACGATCTGTACGACCTGTTCGACATGAAGCCCGGCCAGGAGTACGACGCCTCGTCGGTGTCCGGCTGGGTCATGGAGGAGATCGGGCGGGTGCCCGACGTAGGCGACCGGTTCCAGGCCGACGGCCTGGACGTGTGCGTCACCCGGGTGGAGCACCGGCGGGTCATGGAGATCCGGGTGCGGCCCCTGCCGCCGGAGAAGGAGGAGCCGGAAAAGGCCCACGCCCACAGCGGAACATAACATAGAATAGAATAACAAGTCCCCGGCGCGTCTGCGCCGGGGACTTGCTTTGCAATTTGTACCAATTACTCGAAGCTCTCGGGATAGAACATCAGGGCCTCGTTGAACCGGAGGATGGAGTCGTCGTCGATGGACCATTTGCCGTCGTCGGTTTTGCTGACGGCCATCTGGATGGTGACGGGGTCCAGGGTGTCCGGCCCGTCCTTCACGGACACCCGGCAGGCGTTGTGGATGCCCGTGGCCCAGGTCTCCTCGTACTGGATGTACTCCTCGTCGGACATGGCGTTGAGCTGTTCGTCGGTCAGCTCGCCATAGGTGTTGAAGAAGGTCATCAGACCGATGCCCAGGTTGTCGTATACCTGGGAGGGGAAGTTCAGGGGCGTCACGGTGACGTCCACCAGGAAGTGGCTGTCGTCCACCTGGCTGGCGGCGCCGATGGTGTAGTCCGCCTTGGCATAGACCTGCTTCATGATGTCGATAAAGCGGCCGGACTGGTTGTTGTTGACGTCGTTGATCTCGAAGGCGGCCATAATGGCCTGGGCCTGAAGGGCCATGTTCTCCTCGTAATAGGGGAGACAGTCCTCCTGGGTGCTGTTTACCAGCTTCAGATAGTTCTCGTCGCAGACGCCCTTATACAGCAGGTCCATGTTCCCCTGGACCAGGATGGGGGCGGCGGTTTCCCACAGCTTGGACTCCACCTTTTCCTGCAGTCCGCCGCAGGCCGTCAGCGCCAGCAGGGAACACAGAGCCAGCACCGCGGCGGCGATGCGCTTGATATGCTTCATGAGGTCGCTCCTCTTCTCTCTCTCTTGATAATTCTTTTATATCATAAATGGGAGAATAAGGCAAGAAAAGAATGAAATCCGGCGAACCGCACAAGAAAAACGGCGGCGGGTAGGGGAAATTAAACAAGAGGCGGCCCTCTCAGTCACCTTCGGTGACAGCTCTCCCAGAGGGAGAGCCAAGCGGGAGGCCCTGCCGATGGCAGGGCCTCCCGAAATTTGCTTACAGCTTGTCGGCCACGGCGTCCAGCCAATTGCCCTGGAAATCCTCGATGCGGCCCTGGTCCACCAGGTGGGCCAGCTCCGGGTCGATGGGCATCCTGGCCAGCAGGGGCAGACCGTATTCATCGGCGGCCTGCTGGGTCTTGCCCTCGCCGAAGGGATAGAGCTTCTTCCCACAGTCGGGACAGGTGATATAGCTCATGTTCTCCACCAGGCCCACAATGGGGATGTTCATCATCTGGGCCATTTTCACGGCCTTCTGCACCACCATGCTCACCAGCTCCTGGGGGCTGGCCACGATGATAACGCCGTCCACCGGCAGGGTCTGGAACACGTTCAGGGCCACGTCGCCGGTTCCGGGAGGCATATCCACGAACATATAGTCCACGTCCTGCCACAGCACGTCGCCCCAGAACTGCTGGACCACGCCGCCGATGACGGGGCCGCGCCAGATGACGGGGTCAGTCTCGTGCTCCAGCAGCAGGTTCACGCTCATCAGCTGGATGCCGGTACCGGTGATGACGGGGAGGATGGCGTCCTGGGTGGCGGCAGCCCGGCCGTGGATACCGAAGGCCTTGGGGATGGAGGGACCGGTGATATCGGCATCCAGCACCGCCACATTGTGGCCACGGCGCTGCATGGTAACGGCCAGCTGACTGGTGACCATGGACTTGCCGACGCCGCCCTTGCCGGATACCACACCGTATACCTTGCCGACCCGGCAGCCCTCCCGCAGGGGCTTGATCTGGAAGGGGCTGCCCCCCTGGCGCTCCGCGCAGCTTTCACCGCAGCTGCTGCAATCGTGGGTACAATCGCTCATAATCAATTCTCCTTTATAATTATGTTGCAGAAATTACTTCTTGACGACGCCGTCCTTCTTCTGCCGCAGCACGTCGATGAGCTTGCTGCCGTGGCGCTTGGAGCGCAGGTTGGGGTGGGAACGCAGCAGACGGCGCTCAAACATATCCGCACCGCTGCGCAGCTGGGCCAGGCGTAGCATCCGCTCCTGCAGATACTCGTCGCTGGCCTTCTCCAGGCCGTTCATCAGGCGGCCGGTAAGCTCCTCCACCCGGTTGCCGTACAGCTGGGCCTTTTCGTCCAGGTGCTGGCGGATCTCCTGCTGGATCTTCTGCAGCTTGTCCAGCCGGTGGGACAGCTGGAAGGCGCTGTGGATGGACAGAACGTTGTCCATGATATACAGGCCGAAGATAAAGGACGCCACGGGCACGGTGTACTCCGGCCCGATGCCCATCAGCCACCGCAGCACCGGCGGGTTCACCACATGGCACAGCAGCACGCAGCCCAGGCCGAAGAAAAAGCAGTTGGTCAGGCAGATGCGGCCGTTGATCTGATACTTGCAGTTGGAATAGTCCCACCAGCGCATATGGAAAATGGCCTCCATCATCCAGCTGGTGAAATATTCCAGGGCCGTGGTCAGCGCCATACCGGCCAGGAAGGTCAGAAGGGGATTCTTCAGCCCACCATTTAATACATATAACACCAAAAGCGCGCCGTGTCCATAGATGGGGCAGAGAAATCCGTTGAGAAATCCGCGTTTTTCGCTTAAATGCTTGATGACGATGGAGTGATAGATCATCTCGCCCACCCAGCCGGCGGTGCTGTAGATGATCATCAGCAGAAAGCATACGCAGATGTTGTCAAAGCTATTCAGGGGCAGAAACATAAGACACCTCAATTCAGGGATATAACGTGGGCGCGGTCCCGGAGATAGTCACCCTCCCGGCGGTGGCAGGTGAACAGCAGGATCTGGCGGCTGCGGCTCTCCTCTGCCAGCCAGTCCAGGGCGGCTGCCATGCGGGTATCGTCGAAATTGGCCAGGGCATCGTCCAGGATCAGCGGAGCCGCCTTATCCCGGGGCAGCACCATCCGGCAGATGGCCAGCCGCACCGCCAGGTACAGCTGGTCTCCCGCCCCCTGGCTCAGCAGGGACAGGGCCCTGGGCATGGCGTCCCCGGCGGGCTGGGCGCTGAGGGACAGGTTCCGGTCCAGCAGCACCTTGTCGTACCGGCCGCCGGTGATGGCGGAGAAGATCCGGGCCGTTTCCGCCCCCAGGGCCGGGGAAAACCGGGTTTGCAGGACGGCGTTGGCCTGGGTCAGGGCCTCCATGGCCAGGGCAATGGCGTCGTACTCCGCCTGGAGGGCCTCCAGCCGCCGGGTGCACTGGTCCCGCTGGGCCTGTAAGCTCTCGGGGCTGTCCATGGTCCGCAGCTGGCCGGTAAGGCTGTCCACCCGGGAGCGGGCCTCCCGCAGCTGATTCCGGACCTGGGGCAGGGCGGCGTCTATCTGCTCCCGGGACAGCACCGGCCGGGGCAGGGTCTCCTCCGGGTCCGGCAGCGGCGGCTGGGGCAGGTGCCGGGACATGGCATCGCACCGAATCTGGGCCTGCTGCACCTGGAGGGCGGCGCCGTCCAGGGCTTCCCGGCGCCGGAGGGCGGCGGTCAGGGCCACGCGAACGCCGTCCGCGCCGTTGGCCTCGGGCCAGAAGGGCTGCACCTGGGCCAGCAGGGTCAGCAGCTGCCCTTGCAGCTGCTGGGTGAGACCCTCGGCAGAGGCCGCGGCCGTTCGGGCGGCGTCCTCCGCCTGCCGGGCGTCCTCCCGCAGACACAGATACTCCTCCGTCTGCCGTTGCAGCGCCGTCTTCCGTGTCTGCACCGTCTGGGCGGCAGCGGCGGCCCGGCGGCGGGATACCATATAATATAGGAACAGCCCCACGGCGGCGGTTGCGCCTATGGCGGCGGCGATGAGCTTCGCCGGAGCCGGCAGCAGGGCCAACGCCGCAGCGGCGGCGCACAGCAGCACCCCGGCGGCGATGGGCAGGGCCTTCCCCGGCCCGGCGGGAGCCGTCATGGACTCCGCCTGCTGCCGCAGTTGGTTTTTGTCGTTGGGGTACAGCGGGTGGGCCGCCCAGGCTTCCTGAGCCGTCTGGGCTTCCGCCTGCCGCTGCTGGGCGATGCGCCGGGCCTGGGCCAGGGTCCCCCCGGCTTGCTCCAGCAGCTCCAGCTGAGCCTGCATCCGGGCCAGGGTGTCCCGGTCCGGCAGATTGCCGTCCAGCTGCTGCAGGGCTGTCAGCTGCTGGCGGCGGCGGGCCAGGTCCTCCTGGGTCTCCCGCCACTGCCGCAGGGCCTCCTGCTTTTCCAGGGCCTCCCATTGGGCTCGGCGCTGCTCCAGCTCCTCTACCCGGGTCTGGGCGGTGCACTGCTGTTCCCGGGCGTTTTCCAACTGGGCGGTAAGCTCCGCCTGGCGGCGCAGGGCCTCGTCCAGCCGGGCCTGCTCCTGCTCCAGCTGAGGGATCAGTCCGGTTTTGTTGTGGCGGCGGCGGTTCAGCTGCTTTTTCAGCCGGTCATAGCTTTCGGAATAGGACACGTCCTCCTGTCCCGTGGACAGCAGGGCGGCGATCCGGCGCTCCAGCTCCGGGTCCTGGCTGACGGCCAGGCCGCTCTGGCCGATGAAGGCGCTGCGCTGGAATACCTCCCGGGGTACGCCCAGCAGAGTCTCTCCCAGGTTCTGGCCGTTTACCTCCGGCACCGGCTGGGCCGTGCCGGTATAGGTGCAGGCGAAATTCTGCATGGGGGCGTTGGCGCGGCGGGTGTCCCGCAGCACCGTCCAGCGCCGGCCGTCGGTTTCCAGGTCCATCCGCCCCTGCATGGCCTCCCCGGTCCAGGGGGCGAAGCGGTTCTTGTCCGCCAGGGGGCCGCTCTGGCGGGTGGGCAGACCATACAGCATGGTGCGGATGAAGCTGCACCAGGTGGACTTGCCGGATTCGTTGGGGGCATAGATCAGGTTCAGCCCCGGCTCCAGCCGGAGACTGTCGCCCCGCAGCCGCCCATAGGCGGCCTGCATCTCAAGAATGTGCAAGAGGAAGCTCCTCCTTTATAGATAAGGTCGTCTCCATAGTATAGCATACGGCGGCCATTTTGTCACCTGATAGGAGATATTCAAAAATTTTAGGTTTTTTGCAAAAAGGGGGTTGACATTTCCTTCCAGGTCTGGTATCCTATCAAAGCTGTGTGTGACGCGGCGTTGAGACTTCCGAAAAACTTTACAAAAAGTTCGAAAAAGTCTTGACAAAGCGGATGATCCGCGGTATAATAAATCTGTTCCGCGGGTGCGGAGCGTGTATCTTGTAAATTAAACAATGAACGAACAAAG
>ENA-UAPA01000201-UAPA01000201.1-human-gut-metagenome-genome-assembly--contig:-NODE-201-length-29155-cov-7.132405_pt1 | contig 29155 bp, 28 predicted proteins | sample MGYA00243476_ERZ654569 | MGnify/ENA primary metagenome ERZ654569 (study PRJEB26926, sample SAMN06164726) | human gut metagenome | biome: ENVO:00009003; feature: ENVO:2100002; material: ENVO:00002003... | reverse complement strand
CGTGTACAGTTCCCGCTGCGCTGCCGGTTTCTCTCGTTGACGGCTATGTGGTCTGCGCCAACAATGCCGCAATCACCAACACCGGCAAGACCGGCGCAATTCGTGTGACCAAGGTAGATGTTCAGGCGGGCACGTTTGAAATCGGAAATTTTGACGATTTTAGCGCAGGCAAAAACAGCATCGCGCTGTCCATCAATGGCTGCTCGACCAAGGGCGCGGGCGCGCTGACGCTTGCGGACGGCACATTTCCGGCGATCAATGCCGAAAAGTCGCTTGCCATCCGCTATAAGGCAAAGGTTTCTGCATCCGAAGCCGTTACGAACGTCAATGCGGCAACGATTGTGTTCACCATTGCCGCTGTGAGTGAAAAGGAGGCTGCATGATGAAGAATTTCAAGAAATTCACCGCATTGCTGCTTGCCCTCTGTATGGTGTTTTCGCTGAGCATTTCGGCGTTTGCAGTCGAAGATCACGAACACACGGTCTATGAAAGCGCCCCTGACGAAGAAATCGCCGTGCAGTCCGTTTCTGGTGAAGCTGCGACCAGCGGCACGATTCCGGGCAGCAGCATCAAATGGTCGCTGGACTCCAAGGGTTGGCTGACCATCTCCGGCAGCGGCGAAGCGCCGGTGTTTACAAGCGCAGACGATCAGCCGTGGGCGGCTGTGCGGGAGCAGATCACCGAGGTCTGGTTCGAGGATGTGGAAACCTTGAGCATTTCGGATTTGGCATACTGGTTCGAGGGCTGCACAAATTTGACCACCGCAGAGCTGCCCCTTGCGCCGGTCATTGGCAAGCACGCTTTTTATAACTGCCCGAAGCTCTCTACGCTGACCATGTACTACGGCGAAACCGCGCTTGAAAGCATCGGCGAGGATGCGTTCTGGCGCGAAGCCGATTCCGGCGACACGCTCTATATCGCCTACATCATCGGCTACCCGGAAGCAACGGTGCCGTTCTATACCTATGATTGGGCGGCTTCCAACCGCAGCGACCGATATTTTTACGATTTGTACGGCGTGTACTCCAACGCAGATGGTGCAGCGCCAACGGAAACAGAATCCGGAGCTAAGAAAGCGCCCGCGAAGGTGGCATCCCGTGCATCCACTGGTATTGTCGGCACCTGCCCATCCTGCAAAAAGAACTCTTTGCAGGGAACATACGTTTCTCAGTCGCACACTTCCAGAGGACATCAGCAGTATTATGAATGTTATCTCTGCCATTATGTTCAAAATCTGGGGACTTATGTGTATAAAGACCACGGTTCCGGCTCGTATGGTTCGTGGACTTGCCCAGACTGCGGAAGCCATACATGGGTTCTGGACTATGAAAATGATGCCACTTGCACGCGAAACGGCTACCGGGAATATAGCTGCGATTGCGGTCAGAGCAAGCGCGAAACCATCTACGCAACCGGTCACAGCTATTCCTATGGAAGCTGGGAGCAGTATTCTACATCGCAGCACCGGCGCGAAGCCTATTGCCGGAACTGCGGCGATTCGGATTACGAATACGCCAGCCACAGCATGAGCTATGGTTCCTGGAGTAATTATTCGGACAGCCAGCATAGCCGAACGGCATCCTGCCGTACCTGTGGATATAGCACTACGGATTACGGTAATCATAGCTATTCTACCGGTTCGTGGAGCAAATACAGCGACACCCAGCACCGCAGAAGCAAGACTTGCTCCGGCTGCGGTGCGTCCACTTATGACTATGCCGACCACAGCTATTCTTATGGTTCGTGGATCAGAGCGGACGATACGCAGCATAAGCGCACAAAAACCTGCTCGGTTTGTAAGGCTTCCAGTGAAGAATACGCCGACCATATGGATTCCAACGGCGACGGCAAATGTGATGACTGCGGCGCGACGGTCAGCCTGACCGTCACTTGGGACGCGGGCAGCAACGGCGGTTTGATCGACGGTAAAGCAACGTACAATGAAACTGTCCAGCCGAACAGCAAGCCGACGATCCCCGCATCGCTCCCTGTCAAAAAAGGACACAGCTTCAAAGGCTGGTACACGGCCAAAACAGGCGGCAAGCTCTACAGTACCGTCACTTCGATCACGGCCAGCACGACGTTTTATGCGCAGTTTGAAGCAAACAAATACGTCGTGACATGGGATCTTGGTACTGGCAAAGCGGAAACCACAAATCAGACCTACGGCGAAAAGCTGGTGCTGCCGACTGAGCCGACACGCAAAAATGCGGAGTTCCTTGGTTGGTTCACGGAAGCGAACGGCGGTACACAAGTAACGGCGAATGACACTTTCACGGAAACCGCAGATAAAACGTATTACGCCCATTGGGAGATCACCGAGGTTTTCTCGGTCACTGTTCCGGTCACATTGCCCCTCGTTGTCGATGAAAGCGGCGAGGTTCACACGGGCAGCGCGGAGATCATTAATGCTTCTACCGGCACAGTTGTTGTATCTTCGGTTAGCATCAGCACGAAGAATGGCTGGCAGCTCGTTCCCTACACGACTGACATGGCGCATGAAAAGGTTGACGCGAAGCTCCTCGGTTTCAAGATCAATGATGCGCAGACCAACAAAACTGGTGATACAGAGATATTCTCCCTGACCTCCCCGTGGGAAATTGCGGAGAACAGCCGGTTGCCACTCTCCTACGATGCCGTTGTCAGCGCCGTATCCAAAGCAGTCACTGAGCAGGAAGTTCTCTCCATTGTCTTTGTTCTGGAATGGGGCGGTGAATGATCAAAAAACCTGAGAACGGGTTTCCGTTCTCAGGTTTATGCTTCTATTCTGCTGTGCGCAGCCTGCCAGGATAGGGCTTGCTCCAATTCATAGGCAATCTGTTCTTCCTCGGTTGCTTTGCGCACCGTCATACACCCGCATTCCGGGCACTGCTGCGGCATGAAGCGGTCAAAGCCCCAAAAGGTTTGCTCACAGGTATTACATGCGTAGAGCATGGCGTTCACTCCTTTATATTTTTAGTTTATCGCTCAAATGTGAACATTTCAACGCCGGGGACTGCTCAGTCTTCGGTACATCCATTTTTGGAGGAATCAATGAAAAAGCTATATCGTTTTTATACACTTTGCCTGCTGCTTTTGCTGTGCGTCAGCCTGTTTTGTGTGCAGGCGTTTGCTGTCGAGGATATGTGGACGGCGGCGAACCGCATCATCGTGGACGTTTACAGCAAAATTGCAGGCATCAGCACGGTGCTGGCCGGTCTGATGTCCGCCGTCGCGGTTGTCGGCGCGAAGCTCTCTAACAACCAGCACAAGGTCGATCAGGCGTGGGACTGGCTGCGCCGCATCTGGATCGCGTGGGCGGTCATCAACGGCATCGGCGCGTTCATCGCCTATGTTGCGCCGCTGTTTCAGGGCCTTGCAACGATCCAGAGTTAAAAAGTCAGGACAGAATCATCTGGCGCGGAACGGAGGTGACGGTGCTTGCTGGAACTGCTCTTTCAGGGCTTTATCGAATGGATCTACGGCCTGATCCTGGAATGTTGGGAATACTTCGCGTCCGTACTGTTCGACCTCATGAGTCTGGATTTTGCGTATCTGCGTGAGCACATGCCCGTCATTGATACCATCCGCCAGATCATGCTGGGCGTCGGTTGGGCGCTGCTCATCGGCAATCTCGTCTTTCAGGCAACGCGCGGCATGGCGGCGGGGCTCGGCTTTGACGCGGAGGACCCGAAGCTGCTTTTTACACGGACGTTTGCCTTTTCGTTTCTGCTGGTGGCAAGTCCGCAGATCTGCGAGCTGGGGCTGAATATGACATCGACCGTCATTGAGCTTTTGCAAATGCCGGACGCCGTGGATATTACTTTTGCGGATGAAGCCTCCTTCGGCGGTCTGACCGGTTCTTGGCTGCTTGTCGTGATTTGCGGCATCATCGTCATGTTTCAGACGTTCAAACTCATTATGGAGATGGCGGAGCGGTATTTTATCCTCGCCGTGCTGACGATCACCTCGCCGCTGGCCTTTGGTATGGGCGGAAGCCGGAATACGACGGACATTTTTAATGGCTGGTGCCGGATGTTCGGCTCCATGTGTTTGCTCATGGCGACGAACGTGATGTTCGTCAAGATGCTTTTATCTGTGCTGTCGTACTATCCGAGCGGCCTTGACGTGCTGCCATGGATGGTACTGGTCGTTACCATCGTCAAGGTAGCGAAAAAAGCGGACAGCATCCTTGCGCGCATCGGCCTGAATCCTGCCATGACGGGCGATCCATTAGGCCGCGGCTTCCCCGGTGCAATGACGATGATGGTCGTTCGTTCGCTGGTGTCCAATGCAGCGCATACCATCGGCAGGAACGGCAATCAGCCGCGCAGCGGCAGCGGAAATTCCAAGCCGAATGCACCGACCGGACCGCGCTCTGGCGGTGCTGGCAGCGCTTCCAATGTCAATGCGCCCTCGCACGCAAACGGCTATCATCATAGCACGTCTGCGCAGCAAAACAGCGCGAATCCTGCATTCAATCAAGAATCTATTTCGGCTCAGACGGTTGCTGCACAGACGGATACCGTACAATCCGCCGCCGAAAAGATGGCGGGCGCATTCCCACAAGCCGCGCCTGCTGGCACCGGCAAGCAGCCCAACTCCACGCGCAAAACCGCCGTGCCGCCCGGCACCAGACGTGCACCGGGTCATGTAGCAGCGCCAGAGAACAAAGCTGCGTCCACAGCAGCAAAAGCCTCGCCCGGCGCGCCGTATCATCCCGCAGGAACTTCGCAGCCTGTCATGGGCAGCGCGGTCATGCAGAACACGCAGCAGGAGCAGGCCGTGCATTCCCAGTCGGAATCCCATCCGCGCAGCAGCGCGGCGGTGCAGAATCACGGCGGAACTGTTTTGAACGGCACAGCGAGAAAAACGGCAGGCCAAAATCCATCGCGCACTACTGTTCAGCCGACCGGTCCCGCAGGAAAGTCGTATCACAGCAGCAACGCACAGGGGCAGACGGTACAGGCCGAGTCTGCACAACAGCGAAGCACCTTTGCGCAGCCGCCTGATACACAACGCGGAGCGCTCGGAATGGCATTTGCTCCAAATGCAATGCCGAACAGTCCTGCATCTACGTCTGCCACTCCGCGCAGCCCGGCACAGCCTGTCGGCAGCGCAGGAAAAGGTCAGATGCAGTCTGCGCATACAGAAACGACGCAGCAGCGCAGTACCTTTGTGCAGGCTCCGAACGTGGCAGGCGCGCAGCCAGCAGCAGATCATCCGGCTTCGCCTGCTTCTCCACGATCCGGTATGGCAGGAAATCCGTCTGTGCCACACAGCAGCACACCGCCAATTCCCGCACAAAACGGCGCGGCAGGAAAACAGCCAGATTCTCATTCTGTACCGGCCCGCGATACCGCAGGAACTGGTGCGCGGCCGCAGCAACCGGGCAGTCCGCAGAATACGCCAGCGCCCGGTACAGCAGGAACACAGCGCACGTCCATCGGCGGACGCTATACCCAGCCTGTGCAGCAGACGACGCGCGTTTCCACGAATGGAAACACCCAGATCACACAGCAGAACCATGTGTCCGCGCAGCAGACCGGCGGCACGGTGCAGCCGTCCAGCGGAGTCCGTATGGATGGCCGCTCCACAAATCGGGAGCATTCTGCGCCTGCAGCGCCGGTATCTTCGGCAGCGCCGTCTTCCAACCGCGAAGCTGGTACGCCCCCACGTTCGACCGCGCGGCCTGATGCAGCGCGTCCGGCAGAACAGCACGCTTCGCAGCGCCCAATTCCCACGCAAGGCGGCAGCGCAGAAAAGCCACCGCAAACTGTTGCGCATACGTCTCCCGCTTCTTCCAAACGGCAGAGCAGGAAACCGGCGACCCCGTCTGCTATGGGCAGCATGACTGCGTCGGCTCCGGTATCGCAGGAATCGCGCGGGCTGCAAAGAAGCCCTGCAGCAGAATCCTCTGCCAAGCGTCCGGTACCGCAGGAACGCAAGGCCGGCACACAGCCGGAGCCGCAGAAGAAGGAGCAGACGCTCTACCATCGCCCCGGTATCGCAGGAATCGCGCCCACGGCAGTTGGGATCAACACGGAAGCAGCATCGGCGGCGCAGAAGCCCGCTGCGGAAAAGACGGTCAAGAAGCCGTTTGTTCCGCTGACCGGCAGAACCCCGGAATCCATTCCGTCGCATCTCGATCTGCATGAAGCCTCGCAGAAGACGACGAAGCGCCCGCAAGAGAACACGCAGGAGGTGGCATCGGATGAATGATCGGAACCGCCGCTCCGCTGCGGAGGTCATGGCGAATGCGGCACGCGTGGTCAAGGCAGCTGTCAACATCGTGCGGGCGGCGATCGCAGGAGGGCTTCACGGCGCGGCTGCCGCCGCTGCGAAAGAGCTCTTGCCGACGATCATCAAGTTTGCCGTCGGCGTTCTCATTGCCATCATCGTGATCCCAATGTTCGTGATCTCTGCCATGCCGAATATGTTTTTCGGATACGAAACGTCCGAAAAGGACCCGCAGATCACCATGCGGGAGCAGGCGCTTTCCATCGGCGGCGCATATCTGTCCTTGGAGGACTTTGAAAAGACGCAGCAGGACGCCATCATCACCGGCGAGGCAGCCGCGTATGAGAATCAGGGCGTTACGATCGATGAGATCCGGGTGTCCAGCAAGTTCGATGAAGAAGATCTTTGCTGGTACATCGCTATCAACTCTGTTGCCCACAAGCAGGACTTATCTGAAATGAAGCCGGAGGAGGTTCAGTCGCTCCTGATCTCCAATCTCAAGCACACAACGCGGCTGGAATCCTCCGGCAACCAGACTGTCCTCCGTATTATCTTCCAGCCACTCGATAAAGACAAGCTCATGGATGATCTGGAGTTTGACGAGGACGCCAAAACGTGGGCAGGCGCACTGTTTGAGACGATCTACGAGAGCGACGCGCTTGGTAAATACAAAGACAAATTTGAAGCCTATAAGCCCAGCTATGCGGGCGATACCGGCTATACCGGCCCGGCAGAATCCTCCCCTGGCGGCAGTGGTGGCGGAGGCGGCGCGGAGAGCGGCGGTAGCGCCGACAATACCATCGACATCTCCGGCTTTACAAATCCGCGCACAAAAAACAACCATGATCTCGCCGCCTATGCGATACAGGCGTGGGAACACGGTTGGGGGTATGTGTGGGGGACGTTTGGAACCGTCCTGACGGAATCCATGCTCCAATACAAGCTGGAGCAGTATCCGGACATCGGCGCGTCGGAAGCATTTATCCGCGAACACTGGCTCGGCAGGCGTACAACAGACTGTGTTGGCTTGCTGAAGGGTTATGGATGGCTGAACCCTGATACGCTGACCATTGACTACAACACAAACGGGATGCCGGACTACAATGCCGACCGGATGTATGCGTCTGCCAAGGAAAACGGCACGGAGTACGGCGGCATGGACACGATGCCCGATATCGTTGGACTTGGTCTTTGGAAGCAGGGACACTGGGGCGTCTACGTCGGGAACGGCTATGCCATTGAAGCGATGGGCACGCAGTACGGCGTGGTGCGCACAAAGGTCGAGGGGCGCGGCTGGCAGGGCTGGTGCAAGATCCCGTACATACAATATGACGACTAAAGGAGGGTCTATGAAGGTCAGAAAATTCCGCATTCTCCGCCTGCGGCACCATGTCAGCATGGTAGAGCTTGGCCGGGCCTGCGGCGTATCCGCGCAGCGGATCAGCGAGCTGGAACTGAGCGAAAACAAACCGTCGGCGGAGACTGTACAGAAAATCCAAAGCGGCTTTGAAGCAATCATCGCCCAGCGCGGAGAAAAACTGGGCACGCTGCGGCAGGACTACGATTCCTGCAAAAATTCGCTGATGGAACGTGTGGGAGAATACGAATATGAGCTATGAAACCTATCATATCCCCGTAAATTTCACGGACGCGGGCAAGCTGTTCGGCGTGTTTGAGATCCGCAATGCGGTCGAAACCGTGCTGCTGTGCATTCCTATCCTCTTTCTCTGTCTGGCGCTGCTGCCGCTGACGCTTATGCCGAAGATCATCGTCACGATGACGATCCTCGTTCCCGTGGGCGGTTTTGCGCTCATTGGCATCGGCGGCGACAGCCTCACCAGATGGCTCAAGGCGTGGATAAACTGGCGCAAGCATCGGCGCATGATCTTTTACCGCGGGGAGGTGCGTCTATGAGCATGAAGGACGCCATTTTCGGCACGGCCGCGCCGACCAGTCACGGCGGCGCGACCTATCGTGACAGCATCCAGGCATGGCTGCCGGTCAAGAATATCATTGGCGGCGTGGTCATCACGAAGGACAACCGGTTCATTAAAATCCTTGAGGTGCTGCCGGTCAATTTTTATCTGAAATCTCCATCCGACCAGCAGAATATCATCACGTCCTACGCAGCATATTTGAAGATCGCACCGGACAGCATGAGCTGCGAGGTGCGCACACTTCCGCCGGACACGAGCGAGTATGTGGAGCAGATGCGGCAGTTCCAGAAAACCGAAGAAAGTGAGAATTGCCGCGCGGAAATCGAGGACAATATTGAAAAAATCGGTCTCGGCATTGCAAGCGAATCTATCCGGCACCGCTTCTTTCTCGTGTTCCAGTACGAAGCCAAAATGCGCGCCAAGCGCAATACCGTCAAGGGCATCATCCAGCGCCTGAACGAAGAAGCGGATACCGCGCGTCGGTATCTGGATATTTGTGAGCTGGAGGTCTTAGAGCCGCGCTACACGGATGATTTCGTGCTGAAGCTCCTGTATGAGCTCATCAACAAGGGAACGAGTCTGCGTGTCAAGCTCCCGGAGGGCGTGTTTGATATGACGACGGAGGTGCATGGGGTGTATGGAGAATAAACGAGGAACGGATGAATCCGTTCCTCAAAAAAATTACCACAGGCATATTTCACGTCGGTCCTGTCTGCATACCTTATTCAAGGGCATAACCCATGAACTGTTCCTCTTCTGTATATCTCTTTGCACAATCAGGGCACAGAAATCTGAAATCGTCGGCATCGGTGTCTGAAATGGCTGTCTTATATATCCGATTTGAGTTAGGGATTTCGTCTCCGCACTCGTCGCAATACATAGTTTCCTCGATTCTAGAACCGCATACAAGACACATCCATGTACCATCTGGCAGATGGATAACAGAATTATTTTCACATTCTGGACATGCGAAAACCCTTGACCGAAGAAGGTGTTTTCTGCGACCAAATTCTCGAAGAATGGCTTCTTGTGTAATACAATTTCTGTCGGCAGCATGTAACGCACTATAATTCTCAAAGTCTGCTCCACAGAATTTACAAATGATTTTCCCATCGCTGATAGACAATGATTCTGTCGCACAGTTGGGGCAACAAACGGCGATGTACTTTTTGTTTATATATTCGATTTCAAACTTATTTTGGTCTCTTTTAAATTCTCTAGCTATGTCTGCTTTTCGGGTTTCATTCGCAACAGCATCTTCGTGCAGAAATTCAATATCTGCCCTGTCAATGATATTCTCATAGGCTTCAAATCGAAGCCCAAGAATTTCTCTAAACAGAAATTCAATGGAGGAAAATGCGCGCGCCATCAACTCCTTATGATACGCGCCATTTATTACACATTTGTAATGCTGAATCTGATTCCTGACACGCCCCAATTCGACCAGATTGTTCTCATAGTGTCTCAAATCAATTTTACATAGCCGTTTAACACGCTGTATTGCAACTCTGTATCCGACCGTCTGATTATCGTCGTCCTCCAAAGAATTAACAACATCTATGTTCTCAAATAGCAATGCAGGATGGTTCCTTCTGAGAATTTCTTTCAGAAGCAATTCTGCGCAATGAGCGGCTAAAAGAATGCTAAACTTATATTGATTGACATTGTGCGTTTCATCACCTTCAGTATAGTAAGCCATAGACTCTCTAAGAGAATCAAGGGCATTTTCAACAAGTCCATACTCAAGCCGCATTCAGTTCGCCTCACTTAATCTTTTGAAGGATAATGTGTTCACATAAACGCCCCTTTCTGATTCTATTATATCCAAAACCCAAATAATTTCAAGGAGTGTGATCCACTTGAAAAAGCACCGCAAGAACAAAAACGCCCCGCCGCCCGGCTTGCCGCTGGATGAGAAGCCGCCCATTGAGGAGCATCCGAAGAAGCAGCCATTTCTCAAGCGTCTGCTGTTTGGCGAGGAAACGCCGGATCTGAGCGAGCTGGAGGCAGGCTCAACAACGATCTTGGATATCCTCTCGCCCACGAGCGTGGATACGAAAAGCCGGGACTACATTGTAGTGGACGGCATTTTTCATGCCTATCTTTACATCACGGGCTATGGCTACTCCACGACCGTCGGCGCAAGCTGGCTGGCTCCGCTGGTCGAGGCCGGCGAGGGCGTCAGCATTTTGTTCCACTTTGACAAGCAATCCAAGGAAAAGATCCTCGCAAAGATCTCGCAGCAGACCATGATGAACCGCAGTCGGATGCGCGACGTTGCGGACACCCGGCAGGACTTTGAGGAGCTGGACAGCGCCATATCTTCCGGGATGTACCTAAAGGACGTAATGAACCGGCAGGGCGAGGATTTTTATTATATGCACACGCTCATCGAGGTCACGGCCAGTGATCCAGAAACACTGGAGCATCGCGTCACAGCAGTTGAAAAACTATGTGTCTCCGTGGACATGATCGCCCGCCGCTGCGAGTACAAGCAGGAGCAGGCGTTCTTGTCCATGCTCCCAATTCTCTATCTCGACCCGGATATTGAACGTAAATCCCGCCGCAATGCGCTTACCAGCGGCGTGGCGGCAGCGTTCCCGTTCGCGTCCTATGAGCTGTCCGACCGGAACGGCATCTTTCTCGGACTTAATATGTACAACCGTTCTCCGGTCTTTCTGAACCCTTATGACGACTACAAATATACGAACGGTAACATCTGGATCGGTGGATCGTCCGGCGCTGGCAAGACGTTTACATTGCAGTGCGTCGGCGGGCGTTTACGACAGCAAGGCAAGCGCGTCATTTACATCATCCCGAAGAAAGGCCACGAATTTCGCCCGCGCTGCGAACAGCTCGGCGGTCTGTATCTGAGAATGTCTCCATCCTCGCCGGACTGCCCGAATATCATGGCGATCCGCAGAAAATCGCTCGACACCTACGCGGGCCTCAAAGGGCTTGCCTCCCGCGACGATTCCGTGCTGGCAGATAAGATCTCCCGACTCATTATCTGGTACAGCCTGCAAAAGCGAGACCTCAGCGATGAGGATCGTAACTATCTCGATACATCGTTGGTCGAGTGCTACCGGCGGTATGGCATCACGTTTGACAACACTTCCGTTTTGCACGAAGATGGGAGTTTCCGTGAAATGCCCGTGCTTGCCGACTGGTACGATGTGCTGCAAAGCAGTGCAGACACGAAGCACCTTGCCGTTGTGCTGGCGCGGTATGTGACCGGCTCGGCCTCCGCGATGGGCAGCCGGAATGAGATCGATCTCGACAACAAATACATCGTCATCGACACCTCGGGTATGCCGGACGATCTGCTCCTGCCAGGCATCTTCTGGGCGACGGACATTGCAAACGACCTCATTTCCGGCGCGGGCGGGCAGCTCTCGGCGCTGATCTCCGACGAGCTGTGGTCGCTCGTCGGCGCTAACTCCAATCCGCTGGCGGCAGGCTACATTCAGGAAATGGTCAAAACCATCCGCGGTCTCGGCGGTATCGCGATCACATCCACGCAGGGTATGCAGGACCTATTTTCACTGGACAACGGCAAATACGGCAAAGGCATTCTGGATTCCAGCCGCATCAAGATCGTCATGCAGATGGAGGAACAGGAAGCCCGGCTCATTCAGAACGTCCTGAATCTATCCGAAGAAGAAGTCCGTCAGATCACCAGATTCCGCCGCGGCGAGGGACTTCTGTGCATCGGGTATAATCATGTACCCATCGCGTTCTACGCAACGCAGAAAGAATATGACGCGATCACCACATCGCCAACAGATTTGTTAAAGAGAAAGGACCGAGAAGCATGAACGAAGAACGCTTTGCAAAGGAAATGAAGAAGATCCAGTCGGTCATCAGCCGGGCTTTGCAGAAAGCCAATACGCTGTCTGCACTTGCGGACGGCGGCAAAATGAACCCGGAAAAATTACAGCTCACGCTGGAAGAAACCGCATATTTCTTTGAGTCTGCGACGCTTTATCTGCGCGCCCTCTGCGAAACGCAGATGCCGGGCGTCGGCGGGTATGGCCGGCGCGATGGGCTGGCGTTCCAGCTCCCGTCCGGGCACATCGAGATCGCGGGCGCGGGCTGGGTACACATGCAGCTCGATACGCTGTTGCCGCACTGCCGGTATATGCCCGCGACTTGGCTGACAGACACCGTGCGTCAGCTTTTGAGCGCGTATATGCAGCACACGAATTTCCGCCTGCATTTCAAGCAGATGCTTTTGGTGATCGACGAACACAGCGACGTGGATGGCCGGCACGTATTCGATCAGGACAACAAGGGGTGGAAAGCCGTAAGCAATGCGCTCAAAGGTCTGGTCATCGACGATGACGACCAGTACCACCTATCCGTCCACATGATGTCCAGCCGCAGCGCGGAGAATGTCTGCCACATCAGTCTAGTGCTGCCGGAATCGGAGGAAGATTTTTTCCGGTTTCATCGAAAAGGAATCGCATACCGGCCTTTGGAGCCATCCGTTACCCTATGCTCCGCGACTTCATTTTGCCTTGTCTGAGGCTCGGACAGACCCGATGGCTCAAACCGCTTGTAATTCCATGCTTTTTCGCAATTTGAAGTGTCCGGCAGACGGCAAAAAACCGGCATCTACGGCTACCCATCGGTCAAGCAGGCAAAAGTCACGCAGAAGCACCGAAATTGTGGTTGCGCCGGAACCGGCGCAAGCGCAGTTTCGGTGCCTCGCAGGAAAATGGGAACTGCCATGATTTTTACGACCCGCGACCTTGATATCCTGCGCTTTCTCCGCTGGTGCCGCTTTGTGCTGGCGAAAGATCTGACCGGCGTGTTTTCCAAGGGTGAGGTTCAGAACCTTGAAATCCTCCGCCTGATAAAGCTCTATCAGCCCGCGCAAGCCTATACGCTGACCGCCGCCGGGAACCGGCTGCTTGACGCCGCCTTTCCAAAACTCCCCGCAGCGGTTGCTCCGGCTTACAAAGCCGCTGATACCATACGCCGCATCCGGCAAGCAAAGCTGATGCTCACCGTATATCATGCGGGCGTTTCCGTTTTTACGACAGATGTTTCCGCGCTGTGCGAACAGGCGATGTTCCTCCCCATGATCGCCCGCAATCGCGGCTCCAATCCATGGGGCAGCACCCGCGTGGCGGCGCTGCTCCACACTGGCAACCTCATGTGCGCGATTCACTGGGTCAGCCCCGGTATCGGCTGCGTCGCGCTGACGGATGAACTGACCGCGTTCCAAAATCATACGGCGGCGATCCCCGTAAAGCAGCGCGCCATAATTTTTGCCGCGTCCAGCTATGAGGAGATCCTTGGCGAACTGGATACTGGGCAGGAGATCCACAACACGCGCCTGCAAACCTACCGCGAGGTCTACGATTGCCTGAAGCTGCCGCTGTTTCTGCTGCCATGCAACGAAACGGGCTGCTTGCAGCTCCGCATCATGGGTGTTCCAAATTACCGTGAACTTCTGGCGAGGATCATCCTGAAGTCGCATTACGTTCCGCCGCCCGCTGGCCGGCCGATGTACGATGCTCTGTATCAGGGCGTCCCATTCGTCATGGCAGCGGATATGGATCTTCGGCGCATCGACGCGGTGGTGGAAATGGCCCGTTCGGATGGACTTTCTCAAATTGCGCTGGCAGCGCTGCCCGAACAGGTGGAAACCGTTCTGAACCGCCGCTACCGTGAGACCGGAAAGGCGCGTGTCTTTACGATCACGGATGCGGCATTGCGGGAGCTGCTCGGAAGCACCGCGCCATACGCGCCGCCTGACCTGCCATTTTACACATTGGAAGGAAGTGTTCTGGATGTTCCGCCTCTCAAAGCTCCTTGAAAAGCTGGAGGACAAACTGGACGCGAGATTCAAAAGCTGGTTTGCCCGAAACAAAGCTAAACTGCCCATGCGCGTGCCAGCCGTGATCGTCGGCTGGTATTTTTATGGGATGTTTCTCAATTCGCTGCGGCTCGGAATCACTTCGACCTTTCATCAAGCGGGCGAAGAAATCCAAAGCATCTGGGTGCTGAACCCGTTCAAAAACTGGGGCGCAGTGTTCACCGGCTTTGGGATCGTAACAACGCTGGTGATTGTGCTGATTATCTGTCTCATCACGAAGAAGGGCTACATCTGGTTCTCCGGCTACAAATACACGCATGACCCGCGCGGATTTGACATTCTCCCGGACGGTACGCATGGCACGTCCGGTTTCTTGACCGAGAAAGAAATGCGCGAGTTTCTGGAACTCTCGCCCGCAGGCAAGACGGAGGGCATGATCCTCGGAAAAGTCAAAAAGCATCCGGACGATCCGGATGCTTACGCGCTCTATGCCGCGCATCGGATGGTTGCCGGAGACAACAACAATCTGCTCTGCATCGGCGCGCCGGGCAGCGGCAAATCTCGCGGGTTTATCATTCCATTTCTCATGGGCTGCGCCAAACGCGGCGAGTCCGCGTTCATCACGGATGCCAAGGGTGAGCTTTTTGAACGTCTTTCTCCGTATTTCCGACAGCACGGCTTTTATGTGAAAGCGGTAAACTTTCTGGACATGGAGCATTCGGACGGCTGGAATTGTCTGTACGGTCTGGACACCCAGCCGCAGCTCGTGCAGACGGTAGCCAACACGATCGTGCAGAACACGTCGGGGCCGAAGGAAGCCAACGACTTCTGGAGCCGCGCGGAGTTGAATCTCCTGATGGCGCTCATTCACTACGTTGTCAACCTGCGCGATGCCGACGGAAATCTGCTGCCCATTGAACAGCGCGGGCTTGGCGACGTGTACCGCATGATCGCAACGGAGAGCATTGAGGAGATCAACCGCAGGTTAGCTGCTCTCCCGCCGGAGCATCCAGCCAAATATCCGCATGGTCTGTTCCTCAAGGCAAAGGAAAATCTCTGGGGCAACATCGTCATTGGTCTCGGCAACCGGCTGGCGGTCTTCCAAAGCCGCCTGGTGGATAAGATCACGCGCAACAACGATGTCGATCTCCTGCTCCCCGGCAAGCGACCCTGTGTGTATTTTGTCATCATCTCCGCGCAGGACAGCGCGTACCGCTTTTTATCGTCGCTGTTCTTCTCATTGGCGCTGCCGCAGCTGTCCAACTTCGCGCGTCTGCAATGTGCGGGCGGGCGGCTGCCCGTGCTGACGAACTTCTGTCTGGATGAATACTGCAACATCGGCTATCTGGATGGCGTGGCAGACAGCCTGAACAGCATCCGCGGCTTCAATATGTCCGCGCAGATCGTCGTGCAGAGCTTATCTCAGTGGCAGGAAAAATATCCGGGCAAGGAATGGGAAAATCAGCTTGCAACGTTCGACCAGACGCTCTACATGGGCTGCAACGATTTGACGTCAGCAAAGTACATTTCGGAAAAATGCGGCAAGGTGACGATCTCCGTTCTCAACAACCAGATGCCGATGATGCCGCTGTTTTCGCCGGTGTATTCGTCCACGCGACCGTACTCGCAGACGCGAAGCAACACGCAGCGCGACCTGATGAATCCGGATGAAGTTTTGCGCTTGGAAAACCGGAAGTGTCTGGCGCTGTTCAAGGGACACAAGCCCGCGCTCCTCTACAAGATGACGCCGGAGGAGCTGCCGGACTACGCCGGTCTTACCACCTGCCGCGTCATTGACTACATCCCGGAATGGCGCAGAAAAGAAGCCGAGACAGCGCCGCAAAAGAGGCCTCAGGCCCCAGCGCAGAAAGAAGCGCCACACAGATCAAAACCACCGGTCAATGAAAAGCAGCCAGACCGCAGCGAGCAGCCGCCCGCCTACGATCTGGCTGAGGATGACGAGATCGGAATGGTGGAGTGTACGGTGGACAGCATCCTGGATATGTAGTCGCCTATTCCATTCCAAAAATATGATACATGTAATTCTTTCGGGCATCTGCAAAATGGTAGATATAAACCGTATCCATCTCAATTTTGTAGATGCAGACATACTGGTCGATGAACAGAGCACGGAAACCGTGCTTGCCCATCAGCGTATCGTATTTGAGTACGCCAAGCTCCGGAAAGTCTGCAAGCTGCTCTGTGGCGTGAAGAATCTTTTCGGCAAACTTCTTTGCGTAAGGAATGCCGACTTCAGTTTTGTAGAATTTCAGGAAAGCCAGAAACTCATTCCGCGCCTCATTTAACCACTCAACTCTCACGAAGAACGTCCTCCACGTCGGCACGCAGCTCGCTTGCGGAATATGTCTTTGCACCGGCAATCTTATTTTGCTCCCTGCGCAGCATTTCCGCAAAAAGCTCCAGCTCTGCCTGTCGTTTTTCCCAAAGCTCGATCGGCAGGAATACCATTTCACCGTCACCGTTGCGCGTCAGATAGATCGGCTCCTGCTTTTCAGTCGAGAGTTTCACCATGCCATCGTAGTCATTCCGAAGGGCGGTTGCAGAACGAATCATCATATAGCATCCCTCCAAGTATTTATTCTGCTTTAATTATAAACGAATTATTCCTTCCCGTCAATGCAATTATTTCACGTTAGAAATAGGAGGAACCCCTATGAAAGCAGCCAAGCTGACCGAGCATCCAAGTTTCCGGCTTATGCGGCAGACGGACGTACAGAACGTCTGGCATATGCAGATGCCGCGATGGTTATTTTCCGACCCGCGATACGCGGATATGAGTCTGGACGCAAAGGTAACTTACACCTTTCTACTGAACCGCTTCCAACTTTCACGGCGCAACGGCTGGGTGAACGATGCGGGCGAGGTGTTCGTGATCTTTCCCCGCAAGGCGCTGGCGAAGGAGCTTCGCATCTGTGAGCAGCGCGTCACGGCGGCGTTCCGCAAGCTGGCAGAGCTTCAGCTTATCTGGGAAAAGCGCTGCGGGCGCGGCGACGCCAATCAGATCTATCTGGCCAGCGTTACGCCCATCGATGATCCCAACTACGAATGTGCACCGTTTTCATCAAGGGAGTATGAATCCTGCGGTTTCAGACCCGTGGATTCTGCGTTTCTTGATACGGAAGAACCGCAGGATACGCGGCCCCAGAACCCCAGAATCCCTGCTTTTAGAACCGCAGATTCTGATGTTCCAGAACCGCAGGATTTGGGCGCAAGTAATATTGATTTTAGTCAACCTGATATAGCTATCTCAGATGTCAGTCCATCCGTAGCTTCGGAGGATGGACCGGCGGACGATGAAAAAGAGCTCACGGGCATTCTGGATGCTTGTGAGCTTTCGTATTTCAAGCCGGAGGTGGCGCGTGTTTTTGAGAATGCCATTGAGCGGCTTTTTTACTCGGACAACCTGCGCATCGGACAGGCCGTTCTGCCGAGAAGCCGGGTACGCTCGCGCCTGCACTTGCTGAACTATTTCATCTTGCAGGAAGCAGAGATCAAGCTGCACGCGAACCGGAATGTGCCGGTCAGGGATTCTACGAAATATGTTATGTCAACTATCTATAACTGCATCACGGAAACAGAAAGTGACCTGCTGGTTGACCCATATCTCAATTCGCTGCGCTCGCCGCCGGGAAAGGGGCGAGGCTGATGCTGCTGACGAAACAGCAAAAATTCCTGCTTGCGGCACTGGAAAAGCTCGGCTGTGCGGAGCTGCGGCAGCTTGCCGCGCTGCTGCAAAAAGCGTTCGCCTTTTCCTCGCTTGACGATGCCATGCGCGTGACCAATGCCTGTGTGCGGCAGATGCAGATGGGCGGACTGCTGCAAATTTCCGACAACATCGTCAGTCACTGCGGAGAACGGGCAGTTTCGCAGCAGATAGAAGCCATTGACGTGATGCTGGAGCTGTCCGCGGCGCAGCCGGAGAGTTTTTATGCTGTGGACAAACATATTCTTCTCCGCTTTTCGCTTGGAGAACCCAGTTTCAAGCAGTTTGTCATCGTGTCCGGCAGTGATCCGCCACCGGAGCGTGAGATCCTGCAGGACGAAAAGATCATTGCTCTGCTGCCTGATAGCATCAAGCCAGAGGCGTTTTCATACACCAGATCCATCATTTTTGCCATCCGGCAAGAAAACGGCACGCACCGCTTCTTTGCCAGAAAATAATTTTTAGGAGGAACTACATATGCCCAGAAAAAAAGCCGAACCCGAAGTGCTGCAGGAAGAAACTGTGCAGCCGGAAATCACCGACATTGAAGAACTCACCCCCGCAGAACGGCCCGGATTGGCGCCGCAAATCGAAGAACCCGTGCAGCCATACGGCGAAGAAGAATCGAGCGCAGCGGAAGAACAAACCGAATCTTCCGAGCCGGAGAAGAAATCCTTCTACGATCTGGACTTCCGTGCGCTCGACCAGGATCTCTCGCCGGAGCAGCGGCAGGAGTGGAACACGATCTACGCCTCCTTCCGCAGCCGAAGCGTTATGCGCGGCACGATCATTGGCGTCGATCCGCATTCCATGACCGTCCGCAGCGCGCAGACCGGTCAAACAGAAACAAAGCGGATGTACTGCGCGGTCATCGTGCCGTTCCGCGCCCGCATTTTGATCCCGGAAACGGAAATGTGGGCGGAAAATGAAGAACGCCCGGCGTTCGTTCTGCGGAATATGCCGGGCGCACAGATCGATTTTGTGATTACCCATGTGGATCGTGAAGCGGGCTTCGCTATCGGCTCTCGCCGTCTGGCGCTGACCTCTCGACGCTATTTCTTCTCCACGCAGCCGCTCCACCAGCCGGGCAGCCGCGTTCCGTGTCATGTGTTGGCCGTCGGCCCACGCCGGTGTCTGGTCGAGTGTTATGGCTACGATGTGAATCTTTCGCAGCGTGATATGAGCTATGCGGCTATTCCCGACCTGCGGGAACAGTATCATCCGGGCGACGAGCTGACCAGCGTGGTCAAGCAGTTTGACCGTAAGGCTGGCAGCTTGGTGATCTCCGTCAAGGAGACCGTTCCGAATCCCTTCGATGAAGCCAGTCTGCGTCACCCCGTCGGCTGCCGCCGCCGGGCAACCATCGCGGGAAAATACGCCGGCGGCGTGTTCTGCAACCTCTCCGACGGCGCGGTCGTCATGTGCCGGTACTCGTTCCATTACGAGGACTCCGATTTCAAAACCGGCGATACCGTCATGGTCGTGATCCAGCGGTATGACGAGGGGAAGAAGCAGATTTTTGGGAAGATTGTGGGAAGGTGATTGCTGCGATTTTGTTTTGATAAAAATTAAATATATTGAGCAATATGATGATAGGCCGTTTCAAATAGATCTGTTCGCTTTAAAAGAATTTCATACCCATAGTCAAACGCGGGGGATGGAAAAAGATTTGAACTAGTCAATAATTGTCCTGTTCCTATCCACTGCGCAACGTGATCTATTCGCATACGTATAATTGCAATCACATGAGAGGATAAATCAAACGAATCAGCCGGCGAACGTGTATTTCTCTTTATCACCAATCCATGCTGGGCATGTGGACGAATGAAAACAGACGGAAGTGATGAGCGCAAGTCGATCGTTGTGGTGTCATTTCCTTGATATACCCCTCGCTCAAGTGGAACCACAGAATCGTCGACAGCAATAAAAAGCATGTATTGATAAATATCACTTTTTCCTTGTGGCGATAGGAGTTCTACTGGGGTGATTCTACGTTGTTTATAAAATGAATACGTTGACAAGTTTGTAATTGTAGCGTACTGATTTAGGCCAAACCATAATGCAATCCAATGATTATCAACAACATCGACAAAATGCGTGGAAAACCCATAATGTTGCAGCATTGCTTCTGCAATTAGTTTCGAGGCTTTGGAGTTTCTAAGGTTTGATAGTTTAGCACAATTTGTAAATTGCTCATCAGCGATTGCGGCCGCAATAACTCTATTAAGCGATTCTTCGTATTTTTGGTGTCCAGCTTCTCTTGCTATACTAGGAAGGACAGACGAATGTAATTCGGTTTCTCCACGATAGTAGACATTACCGTAATCTGCATTGATGAATTTTGCATAACCAATTATTTGATTTAATGCATTTGGATTGCCGACGTCAAATATCAAAGCCTCAGTTCCATCGTCAAAGTGATGGATTCCGATTTCGTTGACATATGGGTTCGAGAATTTTCCGATTTTCCTTATATTTGTTCTTTTCGTATGTTTTGCGCCAGTTTTATTTGATTTCATTTCATCGCCCCAATTATCAGAAAACTATTAGGCTAAAACCTGATAGATAAATGCTACTGTTTCCGCTTCAAAATCTTATCCTGCAAGAATGCGATCTGGATCAGCTCCTCAGGCGTTACATCAAGCGCGTCGGCGATGTTAAAGAACGCTTCCATGGAGAACGCACGGACCATATTCGGTGCTTCGATCGCGCTCAGATGAGAGCGGCTGATGCTTGCTTTTTCGGCTAACTGTTCCTGTGACATCCCGCGCATCTTCCGCAGGGAGGAGATTGCAATGCCCATCTGGATAAACCGGTCCCGGTTTTTGAAGCTGATTTCGTCTTTGCTCATAGTAAACGCCCCCTTCTGTGAAAATTATAGAAGCTGCGGCGTTTTGGTTCAGCTTCGCTTATAAAGCGATTGACTTATTTATAGAGCGTTATATAATTATATTATGCAATTCGCCGAAATATATGGCGCATGCGCTTTATAATAAGCAGACAATCGTCCTGTTGAAATGGGAGCGGAGGGAAACAGCTATGATTTGCGCGCTAATTGGAGATCAGACGATCAGAAATTTGAATGAAGAGCGTTTGGAGCTGCGGCTTCGTACGCTGATTGAGCAGGAGCATGTTTCCGCGTTTGTTCTTGGCTATTTCGGTCCGTTTGAGCGGCTTGCGTTCCGCGTGATCCGGCGCTTGCAGCAGGACTATCCGCTGCTGGACTATACAGTGATCCTATGCGGACTGCGAAAAGAGCGACCGGCAGAGCCGGAGCTTGACTATCTGCACACACTGTACCCGCAGGGCTGCTGGCTCTGGCCAGGACGGATCGGGTTGACGCAGAAGCTGTGCTATCTTGCGTCGGCGTCGGACATGATCGCCTATTATGATGATACGGAGCAGCGCAGAGCCGCAAGCTGGATTCGTCGGGCAGCACGGAGAAAGCGGTTATGCGATACAACACTTGAGTAATCCGCAAGTTTGCACCTGTCTGCTGCTGCGCTACAATAAATCTGTATTCCAGGTCAGAGCAGTATCAGGGCGGAGCAGATGAAGGGCGGAGGTGATCATTCGGGGCGAAGTATGCCCCGGTTCCGTGCGCAGGCCAGTGAATACCAAAATACAACAGGACCAGTAAGACCGTAATTGCCAACCGGCAGTTACGGTCTTTTTGCGTCCAAAAACGATGAAGGAGTGAAACCATGAATGCCAGAGAAAAGCAGACTCATGCCAATCAGCTATTACAACCCCAAGCAGGAGATCCGTCTCAGTGCGTATGCGGACACGATCGTCCTTGAACCGGATGGGCGTGAGCAGCGTCTTCGGGCGATCCGTTTCGGCGGGTATCCGGAGATGGTGCGCGCCATGTCGGACGCGATCTACGCCGGTGCGACGCTGGAAACGGAATTTGCCGGTGAACCAGCCATGCTCGCCTGCGAACCAAAGAAGTACGAATGCCATCTGAGCCACGACGGAATTTACGCCGAGGCGACCATTCTCTCGCTGGACGATGAGGACACTGCGGCAAAAAAGGATGATGAAGCACAGGCGGACGGTCAGACAAATGTAGAGCTGCCGCCGCGAAAGTGCATCCTTTTTTGCCCGGCCGGAGACCGGCGGGCGCTGTTTGAAGCGCTGGACCGGAAAACGGCTGTGCCGCTTATCCCGGAGTTTCAGGACTACGTTCTGGACGAACTGCGGCGGCGCAGATGGCTCAAGCCGCTGCGCGTCATCTCCATTTGGGAACGGCTGGAGGCGTGGCTGCTGCTGTGCAAAAAGGACGACGCCAATATCGTCAAGGTGCTGGAGGAAGGCCTGAAAAGCGGCGCAATTCGTATTCCCGGAACAGTTCAGAACCTCAACGGCTTTGACAGTGTGCATTCTGTCACCAGCTACCTAAGCGCGTTCGGCGTGACCGTGGCAGAGCGAATCCGTAATCAGTTCCAACCGCTGTTTGACCCCGCTGCGGAGCAGCTTTCCCCGGAGATTTTGCGCATCAACGACCATATCCGCGAACACGCGGGCTACAGCCTTTACCCGGCGCAGCTTGCGGTTGCGGAATCGGTCAAGCGCAAGCTCTCGGAGGGAAAGTCTGCGTTCATCGTGGCAGAGTGCGGAAGCGGCAAGACGAAGATCGGCGCAACGGCGCTGGCCGCATATCAGGCGCAGAAACGAAAAAAGACGTTCAACATCATCCTCTGCCCGTCGCACGTCGCGAAGAAGTGGGTGCGCGAAATTGCCGAAACGCTGCCGGACACCGCAGGCGTCATCGTCCGCAGCATTACAGAGCTGGACAGCCTGTACGCACAGTACGGGCAGGGCGACAAAAGCATCTACGCCGTTATCAGCAAGGAGAAAGCCCGAGACGGCTATATGCGCCGCCCGGCGGTTCTGTTTGACGCGCGAAAAGGCGCGTTCCGCTGCCCCGGCTGTGGTTCCGTCATAGAATTGCCAAGCAGCGACGATACATACGACTGGGTGACCGCGAAACCGGAGGCGTTCCGCATGGAAAACCGGCGCAATCATCAATGTATGAAGTGCGAAAGTCCCTTGTGGACGGCGGTAAATCCAAGCGTACCTTCTCCGTGGGTCAAGATCCCGGAATACGGCTGGGTGCATCGGAAGCTGGCAGTCCATGCCATGCAGAAGACGAAGAACCCCGCCGCGCTGGATGCTTTGCAGGCGCTTCAGGAGAACCCAGACGGGTACTTTCCGACGCGCGGCGCATGCCGGCGGTATCCGCTCAGCTCTTACATCAAGAAGCGGTACCGCGGCAGGCTTGACGGGCTTATCGTGGATGAGATGCACGAGTACAACAACGACAGCGGCCAGGGCGACGCGATGGCAGAGCTGTTCGGCACGGCGAAAAAGGTCATCGGCATGACGGCTACGCTCATCAACGGCTACAGCTCTGGTATTTTTCATCTGCTCTACCGCACGTCGGCGCAGCTGATGCTGGCGGACGGAAAGCCGCATGAAAAGCCCGCGCTGTTCAATACGGAGTATGGCGTTGTGGAAACAACCTACACTGAAGCCGATGAAAGCTACGCAGCAAAGCGCAGATCGCAGAAAAGCGGCGTTCGAACACGCCAGCTTCCGGGCGTTTCGCCGCTGGTGTTTTCGAGGTTTCTGCTGGAAAAGACGGCGTTTTTGTCACTGTCCGACATGGGCAAGGCGCTTCCCAGCTACGAAGAAATTCCCATTGCCTGCCGTATGGAGGAAGTCGTGCAGACGGAATACAAGCGCATCGAGGACGCACTTGTAAGAGTCCTGCGGTCGGACCGCCGCGTGGCGCAGAAGATCCTTTCCGCGTATCTGAATCTGCTGACTGTCTATCCGGATCAGCCGTATGACCAGAAGCCCATTCTCTACCCCGACAGCGATGAATCCATCGTCGAGCCCGAAAACATCGGGGATGCGGACACGCTCGGAGAGAAAGAGCAGAAAACGCTTGAGATCGTAAAGGCCGCCATTCAGAACGGCGAGCGTGCGCTCATCTACACAAGCTGGGTGCGCACGGATTCGCAGCAGAAGCTCAAAAAGCTCCTGACGGATGAAGGATACCGCACAGAAATTTTGACCGACAAGATCAAGACCACCGACCGGGAGGACTGGGTGCAGAAGAAACTCGCTGCCGGGATGCAGGTGCTGATCACAAACCCGTCTCTGGTGGAAACGGGGTTAGACCTCAACGCCTTTACGACGCTGGTGTTCTACAGCATGGGCTACAAGCTCTTTACGCTGCGGCAGGCGTCGCGCCGAAGCTGGCGCATCAACCAGAAAGCGCCCGCGGTCAAGGTCTATATGCTCTACTACGAGGACACCATGCAGCAGAAATGTCTGAAGCTCATGGCCTCGAAGCTGGCGGTCGCCGGACTCATTGAAGGAAACTTCTCCGAGGAAGGACTTGCCGCAATGAGCGACGTACAGGACATGACCTCGCAGATGGCAAAGGAGCTGATGCTCGGTATCCGAGACAATGTGGAGGATATCGCGGCAGCGTTCAAGAAAATGGCGTTTGAGAATCCGGACCGTGAGGTACCGACACCGCCCGTTGTTGCGGAACCAACTTTGCCGCTGGAGCCTGTGCCGGAAAGGATTGAACCGCCAAAGCGTGTGTTTACCGCAGAACAGGAGGAAAAGCTGCAAGCCGCCATGGTGCAGCTGGAACAGCAGAAAGCCAAACGGGCGAAGAAAACGCAGCAGGTGGAAAACCAGCTGAGTTTGTTCGATTCCGTTGCGTAAAAAGGAGGATGCTATGAAATTCACCGTCAACCGAACAGAGCTGCTTGCCGCAGCGCAGAACGCCGAACGCATTGCGCCGAGGGTTTCCACGATCGAAATTCTGCAATGCGCGTATTTGCAGGCCGAGCAGGACACACTCACCGTTGCGTCCGGGAATCTGGAGATCGCGTTGGAGCAGCAGCTCCCCGCACAGATCGAGAATGAGGGCAGTGTTGTTGTCAAAGCTCCGCTTCTTTCCGGAATGCTGCGCCTGCTGGATGGCGAGCGCGTGACGTTTCAGATGAAAAGCGGAAAGCTCGTTGTTTCCTCCGGGAACGCGGAATACGCCATTCCCGTCATGGACGCGGCACAGTACCCGCGCATGGAAATTCCCTGCCCGGCGGCAACCGTGCCTGTGAGCGGCATCCCGTCGCTGACCAAACGAACGGCGTTTGCCGTTTCCGAGGATACGACCCGCCCCATGCTCAAATGTGTGAATCTGATCTTCGGTGCGGATGGTCTGCAGGCGGTCAGCACAGACAGCTTCCGCATTGCATCCGCCAAAGGCGACCGCGAGAGCCGCGGGAACATCAGCTTCCTCATTCCGGCCGCATCGCTGGAAAAGCTGGCAGGTCTGGTAAGCGACCGCGAGAAGCTGCAGGTCGGTACGACCGGGAAAGCCATTGTCTTTCGGAAGGAGAATTTCCTGTTCGCCGCGCGAATTATGGAAGGGCCATATCTTGCCGTGTCGCAGGTGCTGTCCAATCTGAAGCAGCAGTTTACCGTCCTGACCGACAGCGCTCTGCTCCGCGATGCTATTTCGCAGACCCTGAGTGTCACCGGCACGCAGAACCGGTTTTCCCTGTCCTTTGCAGGAAACCGGCTGACCGTGCGCTGCGAGAGCGAATACGGCGTTTCGGAGACGGCGATGGATGTTGTCGCGCTGAGCGGTGAGCCTGCGGGCGTGTACTGGTACAGCCCGACGCAGCTTCTGGAATGCCTGAAGGCGCTGAACGGAACGCTCATGCTGGAGGTCGTGCAGCACGGTGCGCTGCTTCTCAAGACAGACGAACTGATCTGTTTCCAGACGGCAGCGCGCGAACCGAAAGCCATTGAATCGAAACCCCAAAAGACAAAAAAGCCGCGCAAGGAGGCGGCATAAAAGGAGGACACGCCTATTTGAAGAAACCGACCATCTGCCGCTACTGCGGCGGGATCATCCGGCTCGTTCCGGCTGCTGATGTTTATGGCAGCTCTACAGAACGGCTCGGAATGCAGAACGAACATCTGTATCAGTGTCAGAACTGCAATGCCCGCGTTGGCTGCCACAAGGGTACCACGCGGCCGCTCGGCGATGTGGCGAATGAAATTCTGCGGCTCAAGCGCATCGAAGCCCATCAGGTGTTCGACGCTTACTGGCAGAAGCAGCACATCAGCCGGACAAAAGCCTATCAGTGGCTGGCACGAGAATTAAAGCTCTCAGAGGAGGATACGCACATCGGCGGGTTTGAAATTGATACCTGCCAGCGTGTGATCGACCTCTGCCGGGCAAAGATGGACAACGTAAAATAAGGAGGACGCGATATGAAGATCCGGCCCAAGGTTCCCGTATGCACAGACTGCGATCACGTTTTCGAGTACAGAGGCCGAAACCCCGGTCAGCTCGGCGGCGTGGTAGTGCAGTTTGGAGAAGCCTACTGCACGAAGAAGAAAAAGCCGCGCCTTTTAAAGCGCTGGCACAACATGCTCCGCGTTCCGGACTGGTGCAAAAAGCGCATCCGGCCGAGCCTGGTGCGCATCTATGATTTTGCCAGCACGGAAAGCTGGCTCATGCACGAAAATCTCTGCAAGTCTCTCGGACGGGAGATCGGCCCCACGGCATCCAGATACACGCTCTCCGAGGTGCGGCAGCTTGATCTGGACGCATACGCGTTCCAGAAGCAGTCGCGGACAACACCCGTGGAAGAGCTTTTGAATGTGCATCTGGGGCTGCATCAGGTCGTGGAGGTCTTTGACGGCGTACAGTCCGTCATCCTCTATAAGACGCTGGACGGCTTTGTCCCGACCCCGATGTTTGACGCCGAACGCGCCAGACAGAACCGCAGAGAACAGAAAAAGGCATCCGCCTGACAAAACACACATGGAGGCATCTGCCTCCCCAAATACAAAGGAGAAAGACCATGAAAAACAATTTCACCATTTCTCAGAGAAACGCCATCGTGGAAAACCATCTGTGGTGCATCAAGGCCGTGATGAAACAGAACCGTGCGCTCATCCGCGCGGCAAAACTGGACACGGACGACGTGTATCAGGAGCTTGCGCTGCGGCTCATCCGGGCGGTCATGTCGTATGACCCGGAAAAAGGCAATCTGGAGCAGCATATCTTCGCGCAGCTCCGCATGGAGCTTCAGAGAACCACGCGCAGCAATGTGATCTCGCTGGACGCCTACCGCATGAGGGATGCCGCATGAGTTTACGAGATAAAATGCTGGCTGTCATGGCCGATGTAAATGCCTCTGTTGCGGAGCGTGAAGAACTGGTCGAACTGATTGCCATTGCTCTTCTGACACGGAAGAACCTGTTTATCCTGGGCGATCCCGGTCAGGCAAAGAGCTACGCGATCAATGCTTTTCGCAGCCGCATCACAGGCGCGAAGCAGTTTGAACGGCTCCTTTCCAAGCAGACGGACGAAGAACAGCTTTTCGGACGACTCGATCTTTCCAGCCTGATCCCCGGCTCTGTGCCGGAAACTGCGTTCGAAGGCGACGGCATCTACCAGAACCTGCGCTTTGATTTGCAGAGCTTCCTGAGCGGTCTGCCGCAGATGAAAAACGAGACGGCGACGTTTGACAAATTGGCAGAGATCAGCGGCAAGCTGGACGCCTATCGCAAAGCCGTCGCCGCGCTGCATCCGTGCGAACCTGTCGTGCAGACCGCGGGCAAAATTCCGGAGGCCGACATCGTGTTTCTGGATGAGATCTTCAAATGCAATGACGGCGTTCTGAACGCGCTTCTGACGGCGCTCAACGAGCGAAAATACACCAATGAAGGTCGGACCTATCCCATCCCGACGACCTCCTTTTTCGCCGCATCCAACGAAATTCCGAATTTCAATGACCCGGAGGAAAAGATCCTCTCGGCGCTCTATGACCGGCTGGAATTGAAGGTCGTCACGGAAAATATTTCGGAGAAGTCACATCGACTTGCGATCCTGAAAGACAAGCTCGGCGGCTCGTTCGGCGCAGTCCATGCGACGATCTCGCTGGAGGAGCTGCGCACCATGCAGCAGGAAGTCGCAGCCATTCAGGTACCGGACAGCATCCACGACCTGATGGACGACGTACTTTGTGCGCTGCGTGCACAAATTCCCGTGTCCGACCGTAAATTCCTCAGCTACTTCTCTATTGCGCAGGCAAAGGCGTGGCTGGAGGGCCATACGGAGGTCACATCGACGGATCTTCTGGTGCTGCGGAATTACTTCTGGCAGCAGCCGGGTGACCGCGAATTTGTAACCGGCACGTTGGAGCGTCTTTGCGTCAACCCCATGCAGGAAAAGGTCAGCGACCTTCTTGCCATGGCACAGGACGCAAAGGACGGCTTTGACAGCGCCTGCGGTGCGGCTGAAAATGTACGCACGAAGCAGGCTGCGCTCCGCAAATTCCGCGGGGAACTGGTGCGCCTCTACCAAATGCAGACCGAGATGGCCGCAAACGCCGGCTCTGACAGCGAAAAGGCGCTTACGGACGGACTTCTTTTCGAACTGGAGCGCATCAGCAAGGCGGCGCATGAGGCCATTGGCTTTACTTATACGCCGCTGGAGCAACTGGCAGTCTTGCAGTAAAGATTCGGAGGTGTAACGTTGGAAAGTCACATCAGGATCAAGGCAACCGTGCAGGAAATGTACACTTTTTTCGAGGAAGAATCGGGTGTGCGATTTATGGAGATCCGCGATACACGGTATTCCTCAGATGAGATTGATCGTATGCCGGCAGCCGAGCGTGATAAAACCGTATTCAACTGGTTTGTGATTCTTCGGCATCCTGAAGCAAAAAGGGAACTCCACGGCACCTTTACGATTCCCAAGTTAAAAAAGAAACTGGAAGAAATGAAAGCTAAACAGGACTAATTCTCAAGGAGGTTAATTTATGCTGAATCACATTGTAGTTATGGGCAGACTCACGCGCGACCCGGAGCTTCGTAAAACAGCTTCTGGCGTTTCCGTCACATCGTTTTCCGTGGCGGTAGACCGCGATTTCTCACAGGACGGACAGAAGGAAACGGATTTTCTTGATGTCGTTGCATGGCGAAACACAGCTGAATTTGCGGCAAAGTATTTTACGAAAGGCCGTATGGCAGTCGTGTCCGGTCGCTTGCAGATCCGGAACTGGGAGGATAAAGACGGCAACAAGCGCCGCACGGCAGAAATTCTTGCCGAAAACATCTATTTTGGCGACAGCAAAAAGGAGGACGACGGCGCTTCTGCATCCGCACCCACACAAGGCTTCGGTGTGCCTGCGCAGTCGGGCGGCTTTACGCCCAGCTTTGGCAGCGCACAGCCCGGCAGCTTTGTGCCGAACTTTGGTGGAGGATATTAAGCGCACATCTTGTCTATGTAGATGTTTTGATTGCATAAATTTCGGAATGCTGGTAAAATAGCAGTAGAAACATTTACAGGAGGTGTCGGACAATGATGTATCCTTTTTTAACGTTGGATGACCAAAC
>ENA-UAPA01000181-UAPA01000181.1-human-gut-metagenome-genome-assembly--contig:-NODE-181-length-30476-cov-8.426482_pt1 | contig 30476 bp, 22 predicted proteins | sample MGYA00243476_ERZ654569 | MGnify/ENA primary metagenome ERZ654569 (study PRJEB26926, sample SAMN06164726) | human gut metagenome | biome: ENVO:00009003; feature: ENVO:2100002; material: ENVO:00002003... | reverse complement strand
GAGCCTTATCGTCGGCAGCGTCAGATGTGTATAAGAGACAGTAAGGGTACTGCTTTTGGGTACAAAGTCTTTGCAAACGAGTGCAGAACATCAAACTTGCTTGAATGTTATGCCGAGTGCAGCTTTGACTTGGGTACAAAGGTAATGCAAAATCTTGATAGTTATTCCTCCTTAATCTAATTAAACTCACGTAAACGTTTACGATGAATTCTTGCATTTTTGTCTTGCATTTTTTACGATTAAGTTGTACTTTTGCATCGTAGTCATATTAAAGACTAATTTCTAAAACATAAAACAAACAAAAATAAACTAAAAACAAACGATTATGAAGAAATTCTTTACTCTTATTGCAGCTGTCGCTATGGCAGCAAGTGTGAATGCACAGACTTTGTCATTTGATACAGTTTATGATAAAGGTAAAGTTCCTGCCACTTTTTCAGCAAATGGATTGGTTTTGGCAGTTGTTGATACAAATGGCAAAATGGCTGTAGATGCGAATTCACAGTATTTTGGTACTGCTGATTCTTATCAGAAGTTTGATAAAAGATTGAAATCTGGTGGAAAGTCTTCATCAAATAATAATTTGACTCTTACTTTGCCTTCAGATGGTACTCTTAAAGTATATGCTCGTACAGGATCTTCTTCTGCTACAGATCGTAATGTTATATTGTCACAGAATGGTTCCGAATTGGCTAACAAGATAATCTTAGAGTCAGAGGCTGTTTCTGTTAACATGATGGTTGATGGAGAAGAGGTAGCTAAGAATGTTTATCCTGTAATCTCTGTAGCTGTAAAGAAAGGTGATGTGGCTATTACATATCCTGTAAATAGTATCAATTTCTATGGTTTTGATTTCGTGGCTGCTGGCACTACTGGCATTTCAAACATCAATGCTTCTGAGGCAGCAAACGAGGGTGCTACATTCAACCTTCTCGGTCAGAAAGTGGCAAGCAATGCTAAGGGTCTTGTTATCAAGAACGGCAAAAAGTTCATCAACAAGTAATTTCGTTTTCTCTTTCAGGACTTCGTTCCTGCGAGTCGCAAAAAATAATAAGGTCTTCTGTTTCGGCAGAAGACCTTTTTTTTTATATCTCGGTTCGGTGTCTTGTTGATTCAGGAGGCGTAAAGCGATAAGGCTCTTGGTGTCAATGTGTTGCATGTTTCTACAGTCCGCATACGTTTGCTTGCCTAACAATACTTATTAACTGCAAAAATTCAACAATTACACGAAACCACATAGGAATAGATTCTCGTTCAATGTTGTATGGACTTGACCATGTACAAAGTGTCTGTTCCAAAATAAACGCCTTAAAGCGGAAGTAGGAGAGCTTGAAACCGCAATACTCGGCAGCCTCCTTGGTGCTTAACAGCTTTTTCTTTTCGCTCATATATAATCTGTTTTTGGTGAATAATACGTGCCTCATTTGTCATGAAGACAGTGCAAAGGTAGTGAGGAATTAAAGCCGAAAAATGAATGTAAACAGCACAAGGAGAGCAGATTGCGAATTATAAACAGCAATATAAACAGAACCAATCGAATTATAACGGAACTGTAAACACACCATAAACACCAAATAACCCTGCATGAGAATATAAGGGAATGCGCCTTGGCGTTGCCTTCGAGAAAGGGCACAAAAAATCCCGCCACTTTCTTACGGTGACGGGGAACAAGGAGTATGTCTGTCCTAACCTATCTGACATCAACTGACAGAGTCAATGCCCTTTGAAATACTGGAGGTCGTATGTGTCGAGTCCCGGACGGATGCGCGTTGCCTTGCGGAACATTCTGGCAATCTGTTTCTGGTATTGTGTCGATGCGTCCTTGGTCTCCTGCTTGTACCTGCTGACAGCCTGTGTCTCCTCTGTTTTGGACATGGCACTCTCTCTATCTTTCTTCTTGAGTTTATCATTCCAAAGTCTCAGCAAAAAAGAAGATATGTGTCTTCCATAGACCATACACACCATATACGGCAGGAGGAATATGACGGCAAAGAGGGACAGCATGACAATGGCTGTGCTCCAGTCAAGATGCTTATCTGGAGTAAGCATGAAAGACAACAGCAGGGAAAGGAGAAACCATGTGGCTGCTATGACAGAGCGGTCTTTGGAAAGCCATTTGTCGATGATGGAGTCATACAGGAGGAAGAACTCGCTCACGAGTGCTATCCATGCGAACAAGGAGAAAAAGGAAAATACAAAGCCTTCTGTGTTTGCCTCCATACGGAAGGCAATCACGGCAAACATTGTCAATGCTATTGCCGCTGTCAATGTTTGGGGCAGGAGCATGATAAGAAAAGTGTCTTTAGGGCGATTCATTGTAGGCTTGATGTTGGTTATTATAACAGTGCATCAGTGAGTGACCAGTAAAAGAAAGCCTCGGGATTGCCCATCCTCATCTTGTTCAGTTTCGTAGTCAGTCTGCCACTTATCGTCATATCTGATACCGACAAGGGATTGCCATTGTAGTGTCTGACCTCACAGATGCCTTTTTCCAACAGCGTTGCGAGATAGGCAGCCTTGGATGCGTCTGTGATTGCATCCTCTATCTTGTAGTTCTGCCTGTACATGAAAGGACGAATGCTTATGATGCCCTTCTGGAGCAGGGCGAATTTCTCCTTATCCACAAATCCTCTTGTGGAGATATTCAGGGCAGTCTGCCTGATGTCTTCATAGATGAGAGACACATCACTCGTGGACAGCCCCCTATAGCCAAGCTCTACGGGGGCAATCTTTGAGAATGCAGCTTCTGTGATGGTGAGATTGTCCACACGGTCGAAAAGTCTTCCCACATCATACAACTGCTTAATGATTTCAAGGGTAGCCAGCTTGTCGTTCTTGTAATAGGGAATACCTGTGGTCTCTGGTGCAAATGCAGTCAGCTTGTCACCAAGGATGTCGCCAATGGACGGGACATTGACCAGCGGACATTCTCCGATAACTTCTATCAGCTCACTCTGGATAGGCACACGCTCCACCTGCTGATAGTGGCAGTCCTCATACAGTACGTCCAACAAGATGTACGATGTCCTGTCCATGTCTGCCTTGAAAGCCACCTGATAGAAGAACTTGGAATGGCTTTTTGGCACATCCGACCCAGCCTGTTTCCGTTCCACAAGCTTATAGTCAATGAATCCGCAATCCGCATACGAGGCAAGATATTGCTCGATGTCTGTACCCGGCGGACACATGATGTCGATGTCTATCGACAAACGGTGGGGAGTGTCATGTAGCAGAAGCATCAGGCATGAGCCGCCCTTGAAGTGGAAAGGACATCCTGAACGGGAAAGCATATCCAGCAGGGAAAGCGCACGGATGACTTTCTCAATGAGGTTAGTGTCTGTATAGTTCAGTTCCTTGGCTTTTGTCTCTATCCATTCGGTGGTAAAACATTTGTTGTCAATCATAATATCTCTTCTATTTTCAATCCGCGCCTTTTCGCATAGCGTCTCAGACGGGTGGCGTTAATAATATAAAGTGCCTTGGCATTGCCCATCATCCGCTCTGCCTCCGCACCTTGCAGGTAGGAGAAGTCTGGATCTTTGTTTATATCCACCAGAAGTTTCTCCAAAGTGGGTACCGTGACTCCTTCCATTGTCTGCAAGGGAGCCTCGGTAACAAGCGGCTTGACGATTATGCCTCCTTTTTCAAGGTCAATGTAGCGATAGACCATATCCGCGTCAGGCATCAACCAAACCTCCTTGCCGGTATGTTCCTTGATATACTCAAATATGCTCTCCATTGCCAGACGGTCTGTCTCCACGTATGTCATGTTGTTGCCTGACAGATGGTGTTGCAGGGGCGCAATACTCTTGCCATTGTATATACAGAAGGGCGCGAATGGAAAACGTTCTTTCAGGTTCCTCGCCAAGTCCAGTTCCTCCGATGTCAGCTCAACAGAAAACAGGTTCTTGTGTCCTGCCGAAGCATACACACCTCGGGCTATGCGGACAAGTTCTCCCTTATCCACCATCCTTGAAAGCATACAGTTCATGGTGCTGCGGGTTGTCAAGCCCATTGCCGACAGCCAAGTCCAAAGGTCATCCAAAGTGAACGATTCCTTCTTTGTCGAGTATTGCAATATAAGGTTCTTGTATGTGTCCATCTTGCTTTTGAAGTACTATTTTGTCTGCAAAGGTAGTATAAAAACGGCAACAAACAAAATTTATTGCCGTTTTTATATCAGCATTGGGCGATTTTCTTGATGATTCACAAACATTCTTGTCTCAATCAGGCAAAGGCGGCATCAATCAGACTGCCTGCATCGTCTTTTTTCTTATTGATGATTTTTGCGTAAATCTGCGTTGTTTCCACCTTGGTATGACCAAGCAGTTTGGAAACCGTGTAGATATCGGCTCCCAATGTCAGCATCATGGTAGCGAATGTATGGCGGCTGCAATGGAACGTGATTGGTTGAAAGATTCTGTCCAAGACGATGGAATGTTTTCCAATGGGCGCATGAATGAAACAAGGAAAATCATAGAAAAGGCATACAATCGTTTGAATAGACAGGGTATCTATTCTCATTCCAAGTTGATTGCTGAAATGGAATTTGGAGTTTGGAAATATATGTACTCTTCACTACAATATCGTGCAACAGGACAATGTCTATAGAGGGCTTTTCCTAACAAGCCTCGCTCATCGGTTGGTGCTCAATACAACAACACCTACATCTTCAATGAACTTGACAAGGTGAACAGTCTGAGAAATAGGATTGCTCACCATGAGCCAATCTGTTTCAGACTTCATGCATCGGAAATAGACACAAGTTACATTGTCAATGAATATCAGAAAATCCAAACCTTATTCTCTTGGATGGGAATAGATTCTCGTTCAATGTTGTATGGACTTGACCATGTACAAAATGTCTGTTCCAAAATAAACGCCTTAAAGTAATATGTTTTTATATTCTTTTACTGTTTTTCGTGCAGTCGGTAACTACTCAACCCGTAGGGTACGATTCCACTCTTCATCACCCTTCATCACTCTTCATTCTCATAGGGTAAGTGGCTCCGCGTTTAAATGCGTCATTCTCTCCGTTGCTTTTGTAATGGGAGAAAAAAAGCATTTTTCAACCGTATAGGTTGAACTTTTTTGCAAAGAATGTTGATGTTTCGCAAATATTTTGTATCTTTGAACTCAATTTCTGCATCATTGTGCAGAAGCTGAAAATAAAAATGTATAAAAGGTTATGAACGAAGATCAAAAACAAGCAATTATAGAGAGTGGAAAGCAATATTTCCGCACTATTATTATACCTAATCATCTGAAGAATTTGAATAAACTTCATCTGAGTAGCTTTGACATAAATCCGTTCTTGATTAATTATCTCGCAGCGTTCTTATGTGGAGACACTCAGCCTGTAAGTTTGGCCAAAGCTCTTGTCTATCCGCGTATACTGGGTACAAGTCTTAATACCAGTTTCGGTCAAAATGTCCAGGTATTTATTTCCCAACTTCAAGAAGTGGTAGGAGGCGCGTCTGGCATAGATGGTATAGATATAGAATTTGTTGATGCCATAGACGGACGGCGCAAATACTGCCAGTGTAAGGCAGGTCCTAAAACAATCAACAAGGATGATATAGCTACCATTTTGGGTCATTTCAAGTATCTTATGAACAAATCAAGGCTGGATAGGATGGGACTGCAATTTGATGATCTTGTTGTGGGAGTCTTATATGGTGAGAAGGGAAGTCTGTCGGCATTTTATAAGGCAATAGATGCTCATTATCCTGTGTTGTGTGGTTCTGATTTTTGGATGCATCTCACTGGTGATGAAACTTTTTATCATCGCTTAGCCAAAGCTTTTGGAGAAGTTGTGGATGAAGATGGTATTGACGGAAGTGCACTCATCCTTGCCAAGGTAGAAGAAATTGCAGAAGAAATCATACAGAAAGGTGGTTTATAATTATGACATTTATTTCAGAGAATAATTTAGCTGCGCTTATTGGAACATCCAACCGTACGGTTCAAACCTGGGGTAAGAACGGACTCTATCCACGACATCAACAAAATGGTGTCTCTGGATTTGATATGGATGAGCTTCGGGCTATTCCGGAAGTCAATTCCATGCTCCAAAGTAACTGGGAGAAGGAGTCTACTGTTGTTCCTGCACGCCAATTCAATTCCATAGAGTTGTTTGCTGGCGGTGGTGGATTGGCTCTTGGAATGTCGCTGGCAGGATTTCATCACGTTCTGCTCAATGAGTTTGATACATCAGCATGCAAGACTCTTAAAACAAACAAACCTGAATGGAATGTGATAGAGGGTGATGTGCGGCACATAGATTTTTCCCCCTTACAAGGTAAAGTAGACTTTCTGTCTGGTGGGTTCCCCTGTCAGGCATTTTCTTATGCAGGCAAGGGCGCAGGTTTCAATGACACTCGTGGTACTCTGTTTTTTGAACTTGCACGTGCGGTGAAGGAAATTCAGCCGAAAGTTTTTATGGGAGAAAATGTGAAGGGATTAATCTCGCACGAGAATGGACGTACGTTTGAAACTATAAAAAATGCAATAGCAGAATTAGGCTATACCCTTGTAGAGCCTCGTGTCTTGCGTGCAATCATGTATCAGGTGCCACAGAAACGTGAGCGTTTGGTTCTTATTGCAATTCGAAATGATATTGCCAAACGTGTTGAATTTCATTGGCCTACTCCTTATCATGAGGTTCTGACACTTCGTGATGCTCTTTACAAAAGTGTAATATACGACAAAGATGTTCCTGCATCTGAGGGTGCTCAATATCCAGAAAAGAAAAAGAAAGTTCTGGAAATGGTGCCTCAAGGTGGAGATTGGAGAAATCTACCCGAAGACATTGCAAAGGAATATATGGGAGGCAGTTGGTTGCTTGGCGGTGGAAAAACAGGAATGGCAAGAAGATTGTCTCTTGATGAGCCTTCATTGACTCTTACATGTTCACCTGGTCAAAAACAAACCGAACGTTGTCATCCTTTGGAAACCCGTCCGTTAAGTGTTCGTGAGTATGCACGCATTCAAACTTTTCCTGACAGCTGGAACTTTCAAGGAAGTATGAGTGATAAATACAAACAGATAGGCAATGCTGTACCAGTTAATTTGGCATGGGCTGTAGGTCGGTCGCTTATCCGGCTCTTCAATGACATTCAGAAAATGATGCCAGAGGAAACGCAGAACTGTAGGGAAGCTGTAAGGGAGATTATGTGCAAGCAGTCGCAATTGGTTGTTGTAAAAGACCGCAAAACCCAAACATCAACTGTGAAGAATAAGTATCATGAGCTCAGCTATCTTGATCTCTTCGACCAGTATGCTTTTAACAGCATTACGGAGAACAATATGTTGCACGAGGACATTGATTGGGAAAAATATGGTGAACAGCCACAGGGTGCGACTATAGTGGAAGAAGACAGGAACGTACTCATCTCGCTTGTTAAGAAAGACAAGGAAAAGGTGTTTCTTGATGGTTCAGCAACCATTTACTATACTGGTAAGAAATTCCCGACATCGGTTGCTCTCAACAAGCTTTTCTACTTCATGCCTTACATCAAAGGCAAGGGAGTGCGCGATCTTTTTCTTATTAAGACAGCACGGCTGGGTTACCGCAAGGAAGGTACAACAGAAGAAGACAAGAATGACCTTCGTCTGGTTTTTGATGTGCAGTTTGTAAAACAGCTCTTCGAAGACTACAAGCCTGTCGAATTGAAAATTTGGCGAACTTTTACAGATACTACGATAAAAAAACTCCACAATCACAAATGAGGAAGTTAATGGTGAAATAATATTTCCTAACTGGGCAAAAAGAAAAATCCAGTAGGGTGATTGTCTCTTCTTAACTGAGTGAGGAATTTTTGGGAGTAACAGTATGAATAATCGGTATCAGTATTAATTTGTTGCCCACGGAAAGTATCTGATTCCCGCGGGACGAAGATAACAAGAAAAGAGGGTGTGCCATAACTCTATGACACACCCTCTTATTATTTTTATTTCCTTCGGAGAGAAAAATTACTTCTGTACGAACTTCTTGCCAGCCTTAATGACTACACCCTTGTATGCCTTACCTACCTTCTGACCTGCGAGGTTGAATGCAGGAGCATTCTCCAGTGTTGCATCGGTTGTGATGTTGTTGATGCCTGTTGGTATAGGAGCAGAGATAGGAGCAAGTTCTTTAACAACGTTACCGCTCAACTTAGCTGTGACTAAGATACCAGTTACGTCAAGACCTTCACCATCAGTGATGCTTGTATTGGTTTTAAACTTGTCGTAAATCATAACTTTCTCAGTACCATTTGTAAGATATTGATTGGTATGAGTATCAGAAGTTTCTGATATAATATTTGCATTCTCTACTGTTACAAGATCACAAAGATATTTGTCTGTTGTGAGGTCTGCTACTGTAACCTTAGTAGGAACTGCTGCTTCACCATCAGTAATAGTTAACTTTTTAGCAGATGTATTTGCGGTCTTTGTAGCCTCAGTCATCTCGTTGTAAAGAGTGTACTTAACCTCTACAGTACCATTGATAATTTGATTTACATTTAATTCCAAATCTGTATTGAAGAACTGAATAGCACCTGATGCATCGCGAACATAGTACTCTGTGTTTGTTGCACCTGAGTTTGTTGTGTAAACGTTCTTGTAAACTACTTGCGCATTCTTGAGAGTTAAAGTAGCAGTTGTTCCACTTGTCAAAGCCTTGAATGCTGCAATATTTTCAGCTTTAGTTTCTTCTGCAGGAGGAGTAGGAGTTTCACCGCCACCTTGACCGTCAGAAGTAATGTCTACTTTGTCCACATTAAATTGTCCTGCTTTAGTTTTTGCTTCTGTTCCATATTCGTTTTTATCGCCAACTGTCAATGTTACAGATGAAGAACCAACGGTGTTCTCCCATGTTGCTGTACCACTATTTACATCCACGGTCATTGTGCCTTCTGATGCAGTTACAATGGCCCATCTTCTTTTACCTGCGTTAGAGATAGTAAAGACCATTTTTGTCATTTTAGCACCGCTAATGGTAATGCTGTTCTTGGCATAGTGGCGTAGGTCTTTGGAGTTGGTATTTTGGGTTGGTGCAGTTTGACCATCATTTTTCTTTGCTGTAAATGTAAAGTCGCCTGATGTGAAAGTATAGCCGTTGTTTTCCTTATTATCTTCATCACTAACAGTTGTAACGGTAAGTTTGGTAAAATCAATGGTTGATACACCAGCAAAGCTGAAATTAGCAATTAATGCCAACACAGCGATCATTGAAATGCGTAAAATTTTATTCATAAACGTAAGATTTAAAAGATTAATTAATGTTTTATTTAACTCTTATGTGAAGAAATTGCAAACGAGCGCAATGAAAGACAGCTTTCAGATTGCCGAGTGCTCTTATCTTCTTTTGCAAAGTTAGTAAAAAATTTGATAGGTTGTTCTAAAAAGGCATTAAATTTCGATTAAAATGCAAAAAGGTCGAAAAAAGGACATAAAACATCCCTTTTCGACCATGAACGATAGGCTTTTCTTTATTTTATTACTTTGTCTGTTGCGGTTTTGCCATTCCTGTAGGTTATCTTTCTGATACTGATACCCTTGGCAGGGGCATTGAGACGAGAGCCGTTGAGGTCATAATACGTGATGGAAGCCACTTCGCCTTTGTCGACAACCGTCTGGCTGATGCCTGTAGAGGTAGAAGTTGGATAATACTCATCAACAGCGTCAATGGCATCGGTATTTTCTGACTTCATGATGTTCTCTACCAGTGAGTTGGCATAGACTTCGATGTTGGTATAATAACCCTTCTTGTCGAGCGAACAGGTGAGGGCATCACTTGCATCGTTAGGATTCAGACCGTTGGCCTTTTCCCATTCATCAGGAATACCATCCTTGTCGGTGTCGAATCCATCAGGACGAGAGCCTGTGCCGAAGTTGTCTTCTGTATATCCATTTACGTCTGACACCTTATCTATAATACCAGGCGAGTTGGTGATGCTTCCCTTATAGGTTGCCGTACCCGTCTTGGCCTCTTCCATGTATCGGGCATCTATTTCGTCGCGATAGAGGGATGCACCTACATAGGCTAAAACTTTTTCGTATGCTTCGGCAGCAGAGTGGGTGGTTACTTGTCCTGTAGGAGCAGGATTGTCCATCTTGATCTTGACACACGACTTGCCGCTGATTGTGGTATGAGCCACAGCATCGCCATAGAAGTTGTTCGCATCGGGACTGTAATATTCTCCGTTCAGGCTTGGAATACCATTGTCGTAGCTTATGCCCGTCCAGTCTTTGTTCTCCGTCTTCTGACCTTTCGTGGTTTCTGTCGTATTACCATTGATATAATAACGGCTGGTCATGTCGTATAATTCTGGATGATTTTTGTCGGAGTTACCACTGTTAGAAAGTGTGACAAGGGTGATGCGGTCTTGGCTTCCTCGCTCTTTACCTGTGCTCACATCCACCTTGAGTCCATCGAGGGTTTTGCTGGAAAGACTGTGGCTGGGACCAGCCTTGTAGTAGTTGTTGACGATATTGATCTGTCCACCACCAGGACCGCCATAGCAGGTGCCCTGTGCATTATACATCACGCAGTTGCGGAAGTCTACGTTCTCTGCCTGTACGGTGTTCTTCCACTGGTAGGTGCTGTATTCCTTGTTGTCGGTATAGCCTGTCCATCCATATCGGGCACCATTGAAACGTGGACCACGGTTCATCAGATGAGCCACGAAGTTGTGGTGGAAACTTGCCAACTTACCACCCCAGATGCCGCCATAGCCATGAGCACCCTTGGAGTGACCGGGATTGGTAAGGCTCTCTGCCACGGTACACCACTGCATGGTGAAGTTGTTGTTGTCATAGAACGAAGCCACCTCGTCGATACTCCAGCTGAAGGAGCAGTGGTCGAAGATGATACCCGTCTTGTTGCGCTGCCATGAGGCATCAGCACCGTCGTTGATGTCCTTCTCCTGTCCACGGCGGATGCGGATGAAACGGATGATGTTGTTGCTACCCGGTTGAACGGTATAATAGCGCAGGGTGATGCCAGGCGAAGGGGCTGTCTGTCCGAGGATGGTGATGTTGTCTGCTATCTTCAAGTCAGACTTCAGGGCGATGACACCAGCCACATCGAAGACGATGATTCTGTTGCCCGACTTGACAGCCTCTCTGAAAGAGCCAGTTCCGCTGTCGTTGAGATTGGTTACGTGATAGATTTTACCGCCTCTACCTCCAGTAACAAATCTACCATGACCTTCGGCTCCTGGAAAAGCCGGAGCCTGTGCCATGGTAGATATGCTGATGAGTGAGGCTGCAATGATAGATAATGATTTCTTCATTTGTTAGCCTGATTTTATAGTTTGAACTTTAGATGAGTTCAGAAGTTATAGAAGTTAAAGAAGTTATCACTCCCTTCGGTCGTTAGAAGTTAAAGCCAACAGCTTTCATGTTTCATGTTTCATGTTCAATTTCAAGTCCACTAAAGCATATGGCTTTAACTTCTCTAACTTCTCTAACTTCTTTAACTTCCCTATTTATGAAAGTCGAGTTACTTGATAAGTCCCTGCTGTTCCATTTCGAGACTTGCCCAGATGAAAGGACCCACGCCCTTGGCATCGTTGTCGCGGATAGGCTCGCTCATATAGTATTCGAAGCTGCCATCGCGCTTGTAGTTGGGCTTCTTGACGTATGGGCCAGGGCCAGGCCCCAAGCCGCTTACTGCACAGCAGCGTGTCAGACTGATGGTCTTGTCGGCGTTTACCTTGATAAACTGTTTCAAGATGCCATTGTATGCCTTCACGCCAGCCTTGAGATATTCCTCAGAGAGGTAGCCCTTGCGGTAGCCCTTGAGCAGCACATAGGCAAACATCGAAGAGGCTGTGCTCTCTAAGTAGTTCTTGTCGCTCTTCACGTCGAGCACGTCGTACCATACACCCGTCTTCTTGTCCTGATACTTCACCACACTCTTCATCGCCTTGTTCAGCAGGTCGATTACCTCCTGGCGGCGTGCGTAGTTCTCGGGCATGGCGTCGAGGCACTCGGTCATAGCCATCACATACCATCCCAAGGCTCTTGCCCAGCAGTGCTGGCTCTTGCCGTCTTCCTTGTTCGCCCAGAACTGCTGATGGGTCTCGTCCCATGCGTGCTTCCAGAGTTGAGTCTTCTCATCGTAGGTGCGATAGTCGGTCTTCACCATCTGGTCTACCGCATCGTTGAGATACTTCTCTGCCTTCTTGGGCTTCATGGTCTGTACGGCATAGTTGCAGTAGAAAGGCAGTCCCATGAAGATACCGTCGAGCCATACCTGGTTGGCGTAGATAGCCTTGTGCCAGTAAACTCCCTCCTTGGTGCGAGGCTGGTTCTGCAACTGCTTGAAGAGTGTCTTCAGTGCTTTCTCTGTTCCCTTGGTAGGGAAGAGGTTGTGCATGCGCAGGATGAACTTGGCAGTACGCACATTGTCGAGGTTGAAGTCTTCGTATTTGTAGCCAGTGATGTTGCCTTTCTCGTCGATCATCTTGGCAGGATATTCCTTCAGGTAGTCGAGGATGGCATTGTTGCCTTCCTTGTAGTGCTCGTAGGTGTCGAGCATTCCCTCCATCTCGATACCCATCACATAGCTCCACTTGGGCTTGCTGCTGAAGTCGAGCAGGTAAGAGTGGGGCACACGCTTCATCTCGCTGTAGGTGAGCCATTCGCTATAGTTCTTGTAGGGCTGGTCTTCCTTGTTGAGAACGAGGGAACCGTTGATGACGAGGTTGTCGAACTTCACGTTGCGGGTCTTGCCGGTGATCTTGACAGGCTCTTTCACCACACCGTCGAACTTACAGTTCTTGATATTGATGTCGTAGACATTCTCCAAAGAGTCGCGGCCGATAATCAGCACGCCGTAGTCGCTCTTCTGGCAGGTGACGTTCTCTACGTTCACATTGTTCACGATAGGTTCGAAACCACGATAGCATATCTCTTTTCTCTCGTAGTCGAGGTTGATCTTCACCACAGCCTCCTTGCACTGACCTACGCCGACATTGCGCATATTGATGTTCTGCACCTGACCGCCACGGCAGTTGTTGGTCTTGATACGCAGGATGCGCTCCAAGTGTGGAGAGTCCATCACGCAGTTTTCTGCATATACGTTTTCGCAGCCACCCGAGATCTCACTTCCTATCACCACACCGCCATGGCCGTCTTCCATCTTGCAGTTGCGGATGATGATGTTCTTGGAAGGCTGGTTCCAGAGACGACCGTCGTTGTTGCGACCGCTCTTGATAGCGATGCAGTCGTCGCCGGTATGGAACACGCAGTTCTGGATGAGTACATTCTCGCAAGCCTCTGGGTCGCAACCGTCACCGTTAGGTCCTTCGTTCCATACATACACACCGTCTACCGTGATGTTCTTGGAGAGCAGAGGATGGATGACCCAGAAAGGCGAGTTGATCATCTTGACATCCTTGATAAGGATGCGCTCGCAGTGTACCATATTGACCAACTGAGGACGTAAGCCATAGCCCATACCGAACTTACGCTCGTCGAAAGGCACACCGTCCTCTGCCATCTTCAGCAGTTTGCTGCGTGAGCCCAACTTCTGGCTCTCTTTGGTCACACCCTCCTTGTAACCGAAACGAGGGTTGCCATTCCACTGCCAGAAGGTGTCGTTGTTGCCACCTCCATCGATGGTTCCCTTACCGGTAATGGCAATGTCGGTAGCCTTGTAGGCATAGATGCAGGGAGAGTAGTTCCAGCAAGCCAGACCTTCCCAAGAGGTACGTACCAGGGGATAGAGCTTAGGCTCGAAGGCAAAGTGAAGGGTGGCGCCTTCCTCAAGAACGAGGTTGACATGGCTCTTCAACTCAATGGCTCCTGTGTTCCAGGTACCCTTAGGGATGATCACCTTTCCGCCTCCCTTCTTGGAGACAAGAGAGATGACTTTGTTGATGGCCTTTTGGTTTTGTGCAGCCGTAGCTGTAGTCTTGGCACCAAAAGATGTGATAAGGAACTGGCGTTCGGCAATTTTTGGCAATTGGATGCTCTGCTCGATACGCTTGTACTCATTGTCGTCCCATCCTGCTGCAAAGGCGCAAGCTGGCAATAGGAGAGCGAGCAATAGTGTCTTTAAGTATCTCATAATTTGCTTTAAAATAGATAATGATTAATACTGTAGTTGTTATTTTCGCCACAAAGATAATGAATTTATTTGGTAATGGTTGCGTACACAATGTTAAAAAACTCATTTTCCTTCAAAAAAGCTTGGAGTTCTCAATAATAAAGTTTATATTTGCAGCATCTTTTATAAGATTTCAATTTTCTTTATTGAAATCATTATCACGAGGTTGGTGCATCCTGCACCAACCTCTTTTTGGCTCTGTATATAATAAAGAAGTTAAGGGAGTTAAAGGAGTTAAGGAGTTAAGACAAATGTTTTGTGGACATGAAATTAAACACTAAACATTCCTTCAAAGGCTGTTGTCTTAACTTCCTTAACTCCTTTAACTCCTTTAACTCCTTTAACTCCTTGTGGAATCTCCTCAGCCACTAATTGTTAAAAAATAGTTTGAAAGATAATAAAAAAGTCTTCTTGTTTGGTGGTTTTTGATAAAAGTACTATCTTTGCAGTGATTTTTAACATTCCTAACACAATAAAAACAAATAGCCTATAGATTAAGATTTCTACTTAAAGAAACTAAAGAGGTTAGAAAAATGAGAAAACTCGAAGAAATGACCGATGAGCAACTCGCCTTGGCTTATGTCGAGGGCGACAATCGGGCATTCGATTTGTTACTGTCTCGTAACGAGGTAAAACTGTTCGGCTATATCATGTTTGTGGTTCACGACCAGGAAAGGGCGAATGATGTCTTTCAGGAGACATTCGTCAAGGTGATTACCAAACTGCAGCAGCGCCAGTATGTGCCTAATGGCAAGTTCCTGGCATGGTGCATGCGCATAGCCCACAATGTGATGATGGACATGTATCGCGACAACAGATTGCAGAACATCGTGGAGACTCCTGATGACAACGATATGTCGAAGATAAGAGACGAATACGTGGTCTTCGATAATGCGGAGAACACTATCGTGCGGGGACAGGTGATGTCGGATGTTAAGAAGATGGTCAACCTGCTGCCACCTACCCAGAGGGAAGTGGTGTATATGCGTTATTACCAGCAGTTGTCCTTCAAGGAAATCGCCGAACTTACGAATGTAAGCATCAACACCAGTCTTGGCAGAATGCGTTACGCACTCCTTAACCTACGTCGTATGGCTAAGGAGCACGATGTATTCTCGAATATTACAATGTTTTAAGACCGTGGATGGTGGCAAGAGGGTCTTTGCTCTTGAACACATAACTGCCACTCACTAAGATATCGGCACCAGCCTCTATCAGGCGGGGAGCCGTTTCTGCCTGCACGCCACCATCGATCTCTATCAGTGCTTTCGAGCCGGATGACTTGATGAGTTGGCGCAGTCGTGCCAGCTTGCCTATGGTGTTCTCAATGAACTGCTGTCCGCCGAAGCCCGGATTCACACTCATCAGCAGCACCATGTCCACATCGCAGATAATGTCTTCGAGCACGCAGACAGGTGTGGATGGGTTCAGCGTTACACCGGCTTTCATTCCAGCTGCATGAATCTGCTGTATGGTACGGTGAAGGTGGGTGCATGCCTCGTAGTGCACATTCATCATCATTGCGCCCGCCTTGGCAGTCTGCTCTATGTACTGCTCTGGGTGGACAATCATGAAATGCACGTCGAGAGGCTTGGTGCATACCTTTGACACCGCCTCGATGACAGGAAATCCAAAAGAGATATTGGGCACGAAAACTCCGTCCATTACGTCGAGATGAAGCCAGTCGGCTTCGCTCTTGTTGATCATCTCTATGTCGCTTCTCAGGTCGATAAAGTTGGCAGACAACAGAGATGGGGATATGATAGGTTTCATTCTTTGTTCTTATTTTAGTTGAGGCAGAACGCCTCATAACGTCCATTCATTTTGATAGCGCGATAAGTGTAGGCTATCTGTTTGATCATATTGATAGTCTTTCTCGACGGTCTCATTTCATCAGAAGTAGAATATTGCTTCATAGGCATCTTTTTTATGAATGTTATGTTCTTGCTTTTGTTAATATAACGACGCCTTTGCCACTTTATTATATTTCAGCAGAAGAATATTCTAAAAAAATGCAAGCGGCTTCGATGCCCAACGCAATTGCTTTCGTTGCTCATCGAAGCCGCTTTCATCTGCCATCGAAGCCGCTTGGCATAGAGGTTGTTGTCCCCATGATAGGGAGAGGAAGAAGTCTTGTTTATTTACTTACCTTTTTAGTCTTTCCATCGGCATACTTGACGATGTAGATTTGTCCGCGTTGCATCTCCTTGCTGTTGATGCGACGGCCCAGACAGTCGTAAACTCCCATTACCTGAAGACCTTGTGTAGTAGGAGTAGAGATGCCTGTTGATGTAAACTGCAACTCAACACTATTGGATGGACTACTTTCCCCAAAGCTTCCTGTGGCGCTTACCGCATAGGTGTTGGTACCATCCAATGGAGCAGGGTCAACATAGTCGGTCGTTGTGCTGGTGGCAATCTTGATGCCGTTTCTATACACGTTGTATCCAGTGATATTGTTGGAACTGCTGCCCAAGATTTCGAGGTTGTCAATCTGCCAGTAGTAGCTCAACCCCATGTTGTCTGTATCATAGCAGTGGAATCTGATTTGCATTTCTGCTGACTGATAATCCGAGAGGTCGAGGGTGATTTTGGTATATTTGCCCGCAAACGATGCGTCTTCGTCTGTACAAGCATTGAAAATAGGTGTCCATGACTTTCCGTTGTCCTTGCTTACCTCCACATTATAATATTGAGGGTTTGTGGGTGTCTTTCCTGCAGCCGTTGTACGAGAATAGAAGCTCAGCGTCTTGCCATATGCGAAGGTCTTAGATGTGAAATATTCATCTTGGTGAATATCCTCCCATGCGGAATACATTGTAGCAGCATAGCTTCCCTCGTATGGTCGGTAAAAGCCCTTGTTGGGGACGCCTTTCTGCCATCTCCAACCACGATCGCCCGAAGTGGTGACAACCCAGCCATTGGGATTCTCTGTGTTCTCAAAGTCATCGTAGAGAAGTGTCTCGCCAGCCGAAGCCGCAGTCCAAGACAAATGGATGCCGTCGTCTTGTACACTTCCTGTCAGTTGCGATGGAGCCGTTACGATGTTTGACAACTGGGTGATGGTCAGTGTTGCCTCCGTGCTGGCAGTCTTCACCATGATGGCAGCCGTTCTGTTTTGTGGCTCATTGTTCTCGCTGTTCGCAGTGAAGGTGACCTCTGCATTTCCTGTACCCTCGGTCTGACTCAAGGTAATCCATGCAGGAAGGTTCTCTAAAGTCCAAGTCTCGTCAGAGGAGATGGTTACTGTAGCCGAACTCTGTGCGCCTCCAGCCAAGGTAATCTCTTTCTTGTTTAGAGAAAGGTGGTTGGTAGATTCGTGCAGATAGAACGAGATAGTGCTTCCGCAAGTAGAAATGTTGCTGATGGCAAAAGGTGCCTCCTTGCCATTGCTATAGAAGGGCTTGGCTGTAGCCTCGCCACCAAAAGCAGTTCTTCCACTCTCGGCACTGAAGAAAGCCTTTGTGATATCACCATCCGATGTGATGGTTCCGTTAGGGCGGAAGATGTACTGTTCGTCGAGTCGGGTAGTGCCATTATAGTTGACGTTGCCTCCAGTGTAGGCAGGGTTGATTCTGTAAATAAGCAGACCCGAACCAGGAAGACTCTTGTCGAAACCTTCCTTTTTGCGATATTCCACTACGAAGTATTCATCGCTTCCTACTGGTTTGATTTTATAAGCAATGTTTTCTTTGCTGCTGCCACCTACGGGATTCAAGGTGTAGGTACCAGCTGCAGAAATCTCAGGTATCTCGTCAATCCATTTACAGTAGCGATACTTGGTGTAGGCTGTCATGTTTTGAGCTACGAGCTGATTGTCTGACATCAAGTCCCATATTCCTACAGGGTTGAGGCTTCCTGAAGCATGATACAGATCGTAGGTACCCAATGAGTGAGACATCTCATGGCAAAGGACTCCGGTGTTGAGGGCGATGCCTTCGAAGTTTTCATAACCATTAGCCTCGTCGAAAACCATGATGTAGCCCACCAACTTCTTACCTTTTATATAGATAGCCTTTTCATCAGGCAAAGCCAAGTCCTTGCGTTGTGGCCAGAGGATGCCTCGCTTGTTGCTCAGTTCTGATTGTCCGCTGAAGATGATGCACAGGTTATCTATGTAGCCATCGTCGTTCTTGTCGATTTCGGTAGCGTCAGCCACGTCTTTCTCTATATAGTTGGCTATTTCTCTTACCAATGCCTGCATGCGTGCTTCACCCTCGGTATCTGAGTTGTAGCCAGAGGGACGCAATGTGACATCATACTTCTGATAGTATGCTCTTTCGTAACGTGTCTTGTAAGACACAATCTTGGTGTCAGTAGTAGCAGGATAGAAGGAACTCTTCCATTCCAGCTGGTTGTAGGAAGCCTGACGGAAATAGTTGTATACCGAGTTGTCGGTAGCATTGCTGCCGTTGAACAGGTTCTGATAGGTGTCTATCGTATGTTCAAAAATACTGGCATCCTCGTCGGCAAAGCGCACAAAGCACACCGTATTGCCAACGGTTCCTGTGTTCTTGTTGAATGCTCCTGCCTGGAAGGCAAAGAGGAGGCAAAGAATGGTTAGTGCTAAAGACTTCTTCATAGTCGTACTTGTTGGATTGAAAAAAGTGCCATACCCATGGTACGTTTCGCCCATGCGATGTGGCACTTTGTGAAATAAAATTATTAGAGAGCTACCTTGATGGCCTTGCCGTTGATGCTGACGATGTACAGACCCTTTGCAGCCTGAACATGAGCATTGGCAGAGTTGGCGTGGAAGTTAGCTACCACAGCACCACCCAAGTTGGCTACTGTTACAGCGTCGCCCTGTGAAAGTCCAGAGATAGAAATCTCATTACCTGCTGTGCTTATCTTCACACCCTGAGCTGTTACAGCGTTGATGCCTGTAGAACCTTCTACCTTTGTGACGGTAGTCTTGTAGATGCTTGTGCCAGTAAACTTGCTATATAAAGCAGAACTCATGGTTACATATACAGCTTCCTGTGCCGTAAGGAATGTAATTTTACCGTCAGCAACCGTGTAGTCGGTGCCTTCTTTCAGAGCAGTTTTGTCTGACTTGTAAACAGCAAATTGGGTGTTCAAAGTGGCACTTGTCTGAGATGAGAGATCGAGTACATCACCTACCTTGTAAGATTCTGCAATGACATAGTCATTCTGTGGAGCATAAGTGAAATTTTTTGCCGCAGTAGTTGCGTCAGGGAGCGTAGCCAATGTGAAGTTATTCTTAGAGATTCTCAAAATACTCATCTTGGCACTGGGCAGTTTAATTTCTGTCAACTGGTTACCTATCAAATTAAGTGTTGCATTGCCTGCATCTTGAATACCTGAAGCGTCAATGCTTGTCAGCTTGTTGTTGTTAAGACTGAACAAAGGTTTAGATGCCGTATTATTACCTATCTTAACAGAGTTAAGTTCCATGTTAAGGGCATATACATTTCTGAGGGCTGGATTGGTGGATAAATCCAATTCTCCAGCAAATTTGTTCTCGCTGATTGCAAGATACTGTAATGCCTGATTTTTAGTGATGTCTATTGCTGTCAGGAGATTATTTTTAATGTCCAAAGTTGTCAATTTGGTACACTTGCTGATATCAATGCTTGTCAACTGATTGTTGTTGATGGTCAGCTTCTCCAACTCAGTGTTCTTTGTCAGATCAATGGCTGTCAGTTTGTTGGTATTGGCAGTCAAATCTTTCAAGGTTGTAGCCTTAGTTACATCCAAAGACAATACTTGGGCACCATCTACTCTTGATGAACATTCGAAATAAACGATGTTATCGCCATAGATTTTTACCTTTCCATCACCTGATACGGTACCAAAGACGTTCACCTGGTTATAGCCATCGTAAGCAGGAATCACTTCAGATGTGACTTTCTCTCCATTACCCCAGTCTATCTGTACAGTTCCTTCTACCCCCAGTCCGATAGTAAGAGTTCTGGTATTACCATCTACCTCTGCTTGCAATTCAATAGCAGGTTCTGTCTGTGCGAAGGCTGTCATTGTACTGATGACAGCCAACAAAAGTGTAAAGAATTTCTTCATACTTGTAGTGTTTTATGTTGATAAATATAAAAGTTTGCGGTCATTTATTTAATAACCTTCTTGATGTTGTTACCCTGCTTGACAATGTACAAGCCCTGCTTCTGACCCTTCAAGGTGTTGCCTACCTTGACGCCATCAATAGTATATACCTCCTGTGCGGCTGTACCCTGTGTCTGTATGTTGGCTATATCTGTAGTCTCCTGCTTAGGAGTGGTTACCTTGATGCCGTGGATGTAAACTTCTCCCTTGGTGTTATTTTGGAAATAAACATAAACAGGTTTATCTGACTTGATGGTAATGTTGTCGTTACCATTTGTTTTTGTTTCCAGTCCATTTACAGACGTATTGCCTGCTCCTGCAAATTTTTTAAATGGTGCAAGATAAACTTGGCGTACACCATAATCAGTAAATGCAGTTTCAATTTTATCTGTGCTCAAAAGGCGGCATGAAATCATGCCATTGCATGAAACATTCATGCTGAGTGTAGAGCAAGAAGGCAGGCAAAGTGCTATACCGCCACCATTGGTAGAGCCTAATGCACTTGCAGCAGGTAAGATGATAGCTCCTTTCTTGTAACCATCTGTACCCAACTCGCCGCCTTTTCCGTATCCAATCGCGTCTGGGTCTACTGTAGTCGAAGGATATGTAGGCACTTGGTCTGCATAAACCATCTGGATGATTTTGCCTTCAGGGTCTACTTTGTAGTCATTTTCATTGCAGACACCGACATACTGGTCAACGATATTCTGGCTGTTGAACCATAACCAGCCATCTGCGTCAACAACTGAAGCAGGGAAAAGATTGTACTCCTGTGCTTGAACTCCGATAGCGCTGAGTAATAGCGCCCATGCTAAGTGATTTTTTTTCATAAAGATGATGTTTTTTGTTAAGGAATGTTCTTTCGTCAGCATCTTGCTGACGAAAGAACTTTTATCCGTTGTTTGTATTGAGTGTTTTATTACAGCTATATATGAATAGTGCTCTTTTTATTGTTCTGTCCAGTCTGGGTTCTGGGCAATGCCGTGATACTTGATCTCGCTCCAAGGAATGGGCAGATAGTATTGTTTCTTGTCGAAGACTCTCACACGTTTAGGGAAACGGTTAACGTTGCTGATGGTGTACTTGGTGTTTACCACCTCGTTGTTTACCACAGTTACATCGACACGCATACCCTTCAGAGGATTGGTCTCGCCATTCATCTTCTGCTCTGCCACACCCCATCTGAAGAGATCCCAGTAGGTGGTTTCCTCGAAAGCCATTTCCACACGACGCTCGTTCTTGATGTCGTCGAGTGTTGGATTCTCGATATCGGGCATGTGAACACGCTGACGGGTCTTGTTGACATACTCCTTTGCCAAGTCTGTGTTTCCTAAGTCATAGCAAACCTCTGCATAGTCGAGCAGTGCCTCTGCAAATCGCCAGATGATGTAGTTCTGCTTGCTGGCATAAGTATCGTTGTTGTCGATAGTCTGGCTTGGATCAACAAACTTGCCCATGTAATAACCAGTCAAGGTTACGGCAGCCGACGTAGAAGTACCATAAGGTGTAAGGTCGACACCAGCAGTACGGTTTGTATAATGAATGTCCATCACGTGGTTGCGGTAGGTGCATCCATCATACAGGATGTTGGCATAGAAACGATAGTCTCTGTTGTCGTATGGATGCTGTGCATCGTAGGTCTTGCCAGGCTGCATGCCATACTCGTCCACATGGTTCTGGGTAGGAGTGTAGGCTGCTGTCGTACCTGTAAAGAAAGGAGAGGCTGCGTCTCTGTCGAGCTTATGACCAAACTTGTTGGCAAAGTCGCCATCATCAGAATGCTGTACCTCGAAGATAGACTCCTGTGAGTTCTTGGTGAGGAATATCTTGCGATAGGCATCGCGGATTTCGTCCTGTGTGGTGGCAGAGATAGGGATGAGGCTATACTGGTTCAGAGCGAAGAGGTCTTCGTAAGCTTTCTTGGCCTTCTCCAGCATGATGTGTGACTGGTCGTCGGCAAAACCTAAGTAGGTTAGTTCCTCACCCTTGTTCTGGAATACCTTACTGGCAGCCCAGAGGTAAGTTTTCGCCTTGAGCATGATAGCAGCACCCTTGGTGGCACGTCCTGTTTCGGTAGTGGCGTGAGCCTGGGGAAGATACTTGGCAGCCTCATCGGCCTCAGCCACGATGAAGTCTACCATCTGCTGATAGCTTGCACGTGGGAACTTCTCTTCTTTGATGAGTGGATTATAAGTGTGGTCGATGAGGGTTACACCGCCAAACATTCTCCACAGCATATAATAGTAATAGCCTCGCATAAAGTGCGCCTCACCGATGATGCGGTTCTTCTGGTCGCCATTGCTGATATTACCTAAATTTTCCAGCAAGGTGTTGATAGACTGAATCTGAGTGAAGTAGTTGCTCCATACATTGGCAGCCCATTTGGTAATCTCCTGGCTGTTGCCTTTCAGTAAGTCGCCATAGCCGGCGTTGTAGTAAGAACTCTTACCTACGCTGATCTGGTCGCCAAACCAAGGCATATAATATCTTGATTTGCTTTTTACCAGCGAAATGCTGGGAACATAAGTGCTGAAGCCATTGCTCATACATCTGTACCAAGAGTTCTCGTATTCGTCGAGAAGCTGAGGATTACTCCATACCGACTTCTCGGAAATCTTGTCGAGAGGAGCATCCCTGAACAGGCTGTCGCAACTCGTCAGCACACCGGTGGTGGCTGCGAGTGTAATGATGGTTATGATTCTATTGAATTGTATTTTCATACTTTCTGTGTTCTATATATGATATAATGTGTTCTCGTTAGAAACCTAAGTTGAGAGTTACACCGTAAGAGCGCTGGATAGGGTAGCCACGGAGTGACTCAGGGTCCATGCTCTTCAGACTGCTGATGGTGAAGAGGTTGCTTGCCTGCAAAGCGATGCTGAGCGAAGAGAGGCTCATCTTCTTGACGATGCTGCCTGGGAAGTTGTAACCGAGGTTCAGCAACTTGAGGCGCATGAAATTACAGTCCTCAATCCAGAATGTAGACTTCTTGCGGTTGTTGTCGTTGGATGTGGCAATCTTCACGCGTGGATATTTGCCAGAAGGATTGCTCTCTGACCAACTGTCGGTAAGGTGATACTTCTGATACTTAGGCAGGGTACCGTTCTCCAATGTATAGTAGTCGGTAATGTTCTGCTTGTATCCAGACTCGCCCTGGAAGATGGCATTGAGGAAGAAACCCTTGTATTGCATTCCGAAACGGAAGCTGAAGTCCATGTCGGGTTGTGAAGAGTTCTTGACGTAAATATAGTCATGAGAGTCGAGAACACCATCCTCGTTCTGGTCGATGTATTTGATGTCACCAGGAGCGATGGTTGCATTACCCTGTCCGTCCTGGTCGAGTGGCCAGTTGTCGATTTCTTCCTGGCTCTGGAACAGACCTGCTGCCTGATACATCTGCCATACCATGCTGCTGGTTCCCTTACGGCGAAGGTTGGGCAGCTGACTGCTCTCGTCGCCGAAGTCGAGGTATTTGTCGTTGCTCTTTGACAGGTTGAGCGACATATTGTACTTGAACTTGCCGATGGTGTTCTTGTGGCTGATGGTGAAGTCCCAGCCCCATGCCTTCAACTTGCTGAAGTTCTCAGAAGGATAAGCACCGTCGGTACCTGTCGAAGGAGGGAAGAGATAATCGGGTGCCGATGTAATCTTGTCGGTCTCGTAACGTACGAAGTAATCGAAAGACACACCGATGCGTCCGTTCCAGAAGCCCATGTCCAAACCGAAGTTATAGTCGTGGGTCTTTCCCCATGACAGATCGGTGTTAGGATAGCTCATGAGGGTGAATCCTGGACGGTAAACGCTTGAGGCAGAACCCTTGCTGCCGAAGCTGTAACCATAGTTGGCAGACTCGGTGTAGTTCTTCAGATATGAGTATGCACCCACCAAACCGTCATTACCCAACCATCCAGTAGAGGCTCTCAGCTTGAGGTTGGAGATAACGCCCTGCTTCCAGGCTTTGAAGAATTCCTCATTAGAGACAACCCATGAACCAGAGAATGATGGGAAGAAACCCCATCGGTTGGAGGGTGAGAAGTTGGTAGACCCGTCGACACGGAAACTGAACTCGGCAAAGTACTTGTTGGCGTAGCTGTAGTTGAGACGGCCGATGGTAGAGGCACGCTCGTTGATCGTCTCATTACCAGAGAGAGTTGAGCTCTTGGCCACACCCATGGTCTCGGGCACAGAAGTCTTGTCGAGGTTCTTGCCTATCATATACTGATTGTTGAGTCGCTGATAGTTCATGACCAGTGTGGCACCTACGGTATGCTTTGCCGCAAAGGTGTTGTTGTAGTTGATACCCGCCTCGTAGAGCTGACTCTTATAGAAGCGGTCGGTCTGCTCTAAGGTTGTCTTAGCCTTAGGATAAACCGTATTCTGGTCGATGGCAAATTCTTCTGTAGTGGCATCGTAGGTGTAGAGAGTTACAGGAGTGCTGTATCTCTTTTCTATACGATGGTTGTCATCGAAGGTTCCACGTACATAGGCATTCAGACCCTTTACCCAAGGAATGTCCCATCTCAGGTTGACATTCACAGTACCCATTCTTGACAGATCTTTGATGTATCCGCCCAAGCCACGAAGGTTGATGAGTGGGTTGCTACCATCGATACTTGCCAACTCGCCATTGGTAAACTCATATACCTGGAGGGGAGAATAGCTGTAGGCTGCATCCAGGGTTGTGTAGCTGCTGTTCTTGGCGTTAGAGTTAGCGCCCGTATAGTCGACAGACAAAACGAGACCCTTGGTGAGGGTGGCATCCAACTTCATGGAGTAGTTGATACGGTCGCGGCCTACACCACTATAGAGACCCTTGGAGTTGGCATAGCCCAAAGAGAGATAATATCTTACGTAAGAGTTGCCGCCACTTGCCGAAACAGCATGAGTGGTAGAGTAGCCCGTCTTGTCGAGATAGTCTAAGAGGTTGCTGTCGCCATAGACGTTGGGGTTGGAGTGAGTGCGGATCTCTTCCAACTGCTCCTCTGTATAAGGAGCCAGGGTGCTGGAAGGTGAATTGGCAATAGCCTGGTTGCGAAGCTTAGCAAACTCGTAGGCATCGAGGAACTCAGGCAGTTTGGTGGCTTCCTGGAGGTTGTACTGACCACGATAGTTGATGCGTAACTTCTGGTTGCCCTCAGCACGCTTGGTCTGTACGAGGATAACACCATTAGCGGCACGTGCACCATATACGGCAGCAGCGGCAGCATCTTTCAATACGGTGATACTCTCGATGTCATCGGGGTTGAGGTCGGAAAGACGAGTCTCGCCATCGGAAGTAGTCGTACCGAATCTTGGCACACCATCGATGACGAGCAATGGTGATGAGTTGATACCACGGATATGAAGGGCAGCCTCCTTGGCAGTACTTGGGTCACCCGTAGAAGCCATAACCTGCAGACCAGCCACCTGTCCGGTAAGGGCATTGTCGAGGTTGGCGGTAGGCATCATGAGCAAGTCATCTGCCTTGATGGTCTCAATAGAACCTGTGATAGACGATTTCTTCTGAAGACCATAACCTATTACGACAAACTCGTCGAGATGCTGGGCGTCTTCTTCCAGTTTCACTTCTATCTGTTTGCCAGACTGAGCGCTTACCTCCTTGGTCTTGTAGCCAAGGAAAGAAATGACCAACTTACCCTGATGGGCAGGGATGGAGAAGTTGCCATCCACATCGGTGCTGGCACCTATCTTGGTGTCTTTCCACCTTACATAGGCACCAGTGACAGGCTCACCAGCCTGGTCGATCACCTTACCCTTGACGAAGTCCTGGGCGTTTGCAAATTGACATACCCACATGAAAGTAAGCATGAGTGCCCACTTTATGTAGTAGTGCAGTGTTTTGTTCTCTCTCATAAAAATATTTATTTTCAAATATATAACTTGTTCTGGGGAGAATTCTTTTTGAGGAATTCGGAGGAGTTAAGAAGTTAAGAAGTTAAAGGAGTTAAGACGTATGTCTTGCTGTTTAAAGATTACGCTAAAAAGACTATTGTCTTAACTCATCAGCGACCGTAGGGAGCGATAACTCCTTTAACTCCTTAACTCCTTTAAACTTCTGAACTTGCGAAAGTAGTGTTACTTATTGTTCAGCAACTTCTCCATGAGAAGAATCTGATAAGAGTAGAAGTCGCGGGTGCTGCCAGTAGCGGTAGCACGATAAGCACGATACTTGTTGAGTACACGCTGCAGGCTTCCTGTCATCAGGGCACCAGTCTCAGCATCGCTGAGCATGCTGCCACCATAATTGATACGTACGAAGCTGTCGGTCATATCGTTGGCATTGCAAATCTGCTGCGACATCTCGAGGTCGTTCTGCCACAACTGGTCGTCGGTGAGACCCTTGGTCTTCTTGCCTGTCTCGGTCTGCAAGCCAGTGCGCTGCATCATCAGATTGATGGCATTAGACTGAAGAGCCTGCTCGGCATAAGAAAGTTTTCCACCCACAGGAGCCTTGAAGATCATGTTGGTCAGGTCGTTCATATAACCTTCGATGGTGTAGTTGGTGTTGGCATTTACCATTCCACCTTCCTTGATGCGATAGAGTGCTGTGGGGTTGAACAGTGAAGAAATGGTGCGCTTGCAGATGTTCTTGTTGACATCCAAACTCAGTTCCATCTTGTTCAGCAGGGCATGAGGTGTGAGCCAACTGTCGAAGTTGCGCATCTGTGCAAGCAGCCATGTGAGGGCTTCCTTCTGACGTGCCTTGTTGATGTAGTTCATGCTCTGAGCCTGACCGTCGCCCTGTCTGATCTCTGTATATTCGATGCCACCGATATAAGATGCCACATGGTTGATGTAGCGGGTGTACTGCTTGGTAACCTCACGATAGAGTTTCTCCAAGTCGTCGTATCTCTCGCCCTTCTCCATGGTCCAGTTCTCGAAGTTCTTCATCAGAATCTTCATGTTGCTGATACCATAGTTGCTGGCTTTGATATGGTCGTTTCCAAGGTCCTCGGTCAGGTCGGTTGGGTCTACAGTACCTAAAACCTGCTGAGCGCCAAACTGGAATTTCTTATCGTTGGCTTTTTCGGCAATCCATTTGTTAAGAGTAGCCACTTCCTCCTCAGGAGTATTGGCGCCCTTGATGATTCTGTAACCCCAGTTGATGGCATACTTGTCGTATACACCGATAACAGGAGGAGTAAGACGCACGCCTTTCTCCAAATCGCCAGGCTGGGCGATGTAGTTGTTGCGGGCATAGTCCATGATACTTGGTGTGGTGCCATACTGCTGTGTGAACTTTGGATCTCTCAGCTGCTCAACGTCGAAAGCATAGCTGGCACCCATGTTGTGCATCAGACCCAGGGTATGACCAATCTCGTGGGCTGCTGCATAACGGATAGACTCGCGCATCACATCATCATCGAAGATGTTCTTGCGAACTCGCTTGTCTACAGCTGCAGTCTGGATGAAGCGCCAGTTGTGCAACAGAGATACGATGTTGTGATACCAGATGACATCGGCGGTGAGGATCTCGCCGGTACGAGGGTCTTTATGACTTGGACCCATGGCATTGGCGGTAGATGTAACTGCATACTTGAAGCAGTTGTAGCGCATATCGTCTGGATCGAAGTCTGGATCGTTCTTGGGATAGTCTTTAGCAATGATGGCATTCTTGAAACCAGCCTGCTCGAAAGCCTGGTTCCAGTCTTCTATACCCGTCTTGATGGTTTCTCTCCACTTCTCAGGGAAGGCAGAATCGACATAGAACACGATAGGTTTCTGTGGCTCTACCAGTTCGCCGGCAAAGTATTTGTCCATATCTTCGGGCTTGGGTTGCAGGCGCCATCTGTTGATGTAGGTCTTGCTCTCCACCTTGTCCTTGGAAGAGCTGTATATGTTCTTGTTGTTATTGAAGAAACCCACTCGGTTGTCCTGGTATCTCATAGGCATAGGATCCTCGGGCAAGACAAAGAGTGAACGGTGAACCTTCACAGAGTAAGGCTTCTTGATCATACCTGTGGTGTTGAACGACAGGGTGCTCTCTATCTCGATGTTCTTAGGGAAAGTCTTCACGTAGTCGATGCTGGAAGCGTCGGCAGAGAAAGTACCCTTGATGGCATTGGCATCGCCGAAGAGTTTAGAAAAAACAGAAACCTCTTTCAGTGGAGAGATGTAGGCCTCGTTGGTACCGAAGAAAGAAGTCACGTCAATAACGACATTGCCATTATTGCGTGCAGCAATCTTGAAACCTTTCATACGAGGATTCAAGAAATTCTTGTCGAAAGAGGCTGCGATAGGGTCGTTTTTGTCTACGACATTGTTGCTCTGTATGAGATTGATGTAAACATTGCGCTCATCTTTAGAAAATTGTATGAGCAAAGGAGTGTTGATCATCTGTCCAGCCACAAAATCCTGTGTGTCGCTGGTGGCTGCCATTCTGTTGGCTAAGATATACTGGCGGTGGAAGGCAGAGTCGGGCAACTCAAAGTAGAGTTTACCACTTTTGTTGTTGTAGATAACAGTAAACAAACCTGTATCTATCTTTCCGCCCTTGGTGACTTTAGCATAGTCTGTTTTAGTGGAATCAGACTTAGCAGTCAGCAAGTTAAGGCTCTTTTTCTTGCTCTTGGCTTGGGTGTTCAGTGATGGGGGGGGCAAAGCAGATGCTTGCAGCCAATACCAATGTAGATAATCTCATAATAATTTTTTTCTTGTCGTTTTATTCTGTACGTTAATTTTTAATGGCGCAAAGTTACGTATAAAAAATGAAAAAACAACCATAATACGGGGAAAAATGTCGATTTGTAGCAGAATTAACAAAAAAAGTAAGCGAATTGATAGGAATTTTTGATAAACCTTCTCTTATTACCCTATTTGCGAAAGTTGAGTATATATAAGGTATAGGGACGGAAAGAGGGATGGAAAAGAGCAAAAAGTGATAAAAAATAATCGAAATTGCAATTTTTATCGACAAAAAGTTTGTGGATTGAAAGAAAAAGTGTAAATTTGCAATCGAAACAATAACGAAACAATAACGAAACAATATTATTCATAAATAATAAGCAAATGACAACATTCGTATCTTCAACAGCATGGTGGTGGCGTATCTCAAGATTGAAACAGTCGTGAGTCGATAAGCCGTGTGTGGATATGAAAATCCTAAGAGAGATAGAAAAGGCCTGCCGTAACTTGCGACAGGTCTTTTTTCTTTAAGGTCTGTTACAGGTAGAAGGAGGGTTTGAACGAAGATAACAACAAAAAATATAGGAGACAAAACTTATGGAAATGAAGGACATTTTGAACAGAATGTTGAATCATGAGGAACTTTCCCGAGAGGAAACCAAGAACATCATCGTTGGCATCACAAAGAGTGAGTTCCCCGAAGAACAGATCACAGCCTTGCTTACAGGCTTGCAGATGCGTGGTGTGACCGTGGACGAGTTGTTGGGCTTTCGTGACGGAATCCTGGCGACAGGAGTTCCTGCCATCCTCGACTGCGACAGATATATAGACGTAGTAGGAACGGGAGGCGACCGTAAGAATACATTCAATATTTCTACCACCTCGTGCTTCGTCATAGCTGGAGCCGGATATAGGGTGGCCAAACATGGAAACTATGCTGCCACATCGGTGAGTGGAGCTTCCAATGTGATTCTGAATCATGGAGTACATTTCACTGACGATCTCGACCAACTCAACCGCTCCATCAATGAGGCTGGTATCGTGTACCTTCATGCACAGTTGTTTGCCAAGGCGATGAAGTTTGTCGGTCCTATTCGCAAGGCCTTGCAGTTTCCTACCGTCTTCAATCTCTTAGGTCCTTTGGTCAACCCCAGCCAGCCTTCGTGTCAGTTGCTCGGAGTTGCCAATCTCGACCAGATGCGCCTCTATAACCAGGTATATCAGAAGATAGGCATCGACTATGGCATCGTCAACAGTATAGATGGATATGATGAGATTTCGCTGACCAGTGACTTTAAGGTAACAACCAACGACTATGAGCGCATCTTCAAACCTCAAGACTTAGGTTTCGAGACAGCCAAACCGGAAGAGGTGAGAGGTGGAGCTACCGAAGAGGAGGCAAAGGACATCTTTGACGCCGTACTTGAAAACCGAGCACTTCCTGCCCAGAAGAATATCGTTTTGGCAAATGCAGCCTTTGGTATCCAGGTGATGGAGAAGGGCAAGAAGAGCATTGAGGAGTGTGTGGAAATAGCACGCGAGAGTATAGACTCGGGCAAGGCACTTGCCACCTTCAAGAAATTTGTGGAACTGAATAGTTAAAGGTAAAAAATTGAACTTTCGCAAGTTCAGAAGTTATAGAAGTTAAAGAAGTTATCACTCCCTT